>JABLTO010041444.1_pt1 | contig 204495 bp, 184 predicted proteins | sample 7160091 | NCBI WGS metagenome assembly JABLTO01 (sample SAMN14651225, study PRJNA627086) | human gut metagenome | isolation source: feces | host: Homo sapiens | reverse complement strand
TTCTCCCGAAGTCGTCTCTTCTGTTTGTTTCGCTCTCTTGTGTCTCTCGCCGAGTGCCCCGATATAATACCAAATTTAGCCCCTCTTGTCAACCCTTTTTTTCACTTTTTTTGAAGAAATTTTTCGCTTTCAAAATGTTGGGGGTGATTTTGTTTTACGGCGCATATATAGTGTGGACAAATTGCGCTCTTTGGATAATTTGAACAAAACGGGAAAGAGTAATATTATATTAAAAATCGAAGGGATGCTTTTATGAAAAGTTCAAAGGGACTTGTTTTAAAGCTTTGGCAGCTTGCCGTTATTATTTTTATCAACATTTTTATAATCGGAATCGTGATGTCGACCTCGGCAAACGCCCTGTCGAAGGTTGGGTCGACGGGGGCGGAGGTCAGAGAAATTCAGACGCGGCTTAAAAAATGGGGATATTTTAATTCGACGGTGGACGGAATTTACGGAACCAAAACCAAAAATGCCGTCATTTACTTTCAAAAAAAGAACGGGTTGACGGCCGACGGCGTGTGCGGAAAGAAAACCTTGACCGCCATGGGTATAAGCAGCAGTTCGTCATCTTCTTCCTCTTCATCCTCATCTTCAAGCGACCTTAATCTGCTGGCCCGTCTTATTTCGGCCGAATCGAGAGGAGAGTCATACGTCGGGCAGGTGGCCGTGGGAGCGGTGGTGCTCAATCGAGTCAAGCACTCTTCCTTTCCCAACTCGATTTCCGGGGTCATATATCAATCGGGGGCCTTTTCCTGTCTTAACGACGGTCAATTCTGGCAGCCGGTGGCCGACAGCGCATACAAGGCCGCCCGCGACGCGCTCAACGGATGGGACCCGTCGGGAGGGGCCATATACTATTATAATCCGGTGACGGCAAAGAGCCAATGGATACGTTCGAGGCCGATAATCGCCACCATAGGAAAGCACGTTTTTTGCTCATAACCGTTCTTTACAGACAAAAACCGCCGCAGACCCAAACGGCCGACGGCGGTTTTATATTCGGCTTTTATCAGCCCGGAGGCCACTGCATTTGGCGTTTTCCGAGAATGTGGAAGTGCAAATGCTTGACGGTCTGCTGACCGAGCTCGCCCACGTTTGAAACCACGCGGAAGCCCTCCTCGAGACCGTTTTCCTTTGCGATTTTTCCGATAACCTCGAAAATGTGAGCGCACAGGCTGCTGTTTTCGGGGGTGATCTCGGCGGCCGAGGCGATGTGAGCCTTGGGAATCACAAGGCAGTGGAAGGGCGCCTGGGGATTTATGTCGGCGAAGGCATAGACCTCGCTGTCCTCATAAATCTTTGTCGAGGGAATTTCTCCGGCGGCTATTTTGCAAAAAAGGCAGTCCATTTTTTCACCTCCTGTATTACAATGTATATAATAACGGATAAAATCGGTTTTTGAACGGTTTTGTCACATTATTTGACCGGCTTGCAGTTCCAGATGTTCTTTGCGTATTCCTCCACGGCGCGGTCGGCGGCAAAACGGCCGGCCTTTGCGATGTTGACAAGCGACATTCCCGCAAAGAGGTCGGGGTTTTTATATATTTCGTCCACCCGCTCGTGGGCGCGGCAATAGCTTTCGAAATCGGCAAGAGCCATATAGTTGTCTCGGTCAAGCAGCGCAGACGCCACAGCGCCGAAATCGTGTCCGCAAAAGCCCTGTCCGAGCATATCGACGGCCTGCTTGATTTTGGGATTATTGTAATAATACTGACGGGGGTTATAGCCGTTTTTAAGGCTCTTTGCTTCGTCGGCGGTCATGCCGAAGATGACGATGTTGTCGTCACCCACCGCCTCGTGAATTTCCACGTTGGCTCCGTCCTCGGTGCCGAGGGTGACGGCTCCGTTGAGCATGAGCTTCATGTTGCCCGTTCCCGAGGCTTCGGTTCCGGCAAGGGAGATCTGCTCGCTGATGTCGGCGGCGGGCACAAGCAGCTCGGCCAGCGTCACGCGGTAGTCCTCAACATAAACCACCTTCAACTTGCCCTTCATGTCCGGGTCGCCGTCCACAAGCTTTGCAATGGAGCAGATAAGCTGAATAATCTGTTTGGCAAGATAATATCCGGGAGCCGACTTTGCACCGAAAATATAGGTCTTGGGCACAAAGGGGGCGGCGGGATTTTCCTTTATATAAAGATATTCCGACAGAATGTGCAGAGCGTTCATGTGCTGACGCTTATATTCGTGCATACGCTTTATCTGAATGTCGAAAATCGAGTCGGGGTCGCACTCCCCGCCCCCGGTTTTTTTAATATATTCGGCAAGGCGGATTTTATTGTTTCTCTTGATTTTCATAAGGTCGGCTTTGACGGCCGAGTCGTCCTTATACTCAAGCAGCTTTTCCAGCTTTGAGGCGTCGGTTATAAATTCCCCGCCGATGAGCTTTTTGAGATAATCCGAAAGCTCGGGATTTGCCTGGCAAAGCCAGCGGCGGTGAGCGATACCGTTGGTCACGTTGGTGAATTTGTCGGGGGTCAGGCGATAGAAATCCTTAAAGACGTCGTTTTTGAGAATTTCGCTGTGAAGTTTGGAAACGCCGTTGACCTTATGGCAGGCGGCGACCGCAAGGTTGGCCATCTTGACCACTCCGTCGTGTATGACCGCGGTGCGCTCCACAAAATCGGCGTCGTGAGTCTGCTCCCAAACATAGGCCCTGTGACGGTTGTCAATTTCGGTGACGATTTGGAAAATTCGTGGCAGGCGCGCCGCGAAAAGCTCGGCCGACCAGCACTCCAGCGCCTCGCTCATGACCGTGTGGTTGGTATAGGCCACCGTTTTTGTCACAATGTCCCACGCCTTGTCCCACGGATAGCCGCACTCGTCAAGAAGAATTCTCATAAGCTCGGGAATGGCAAGCACGGGGTGGGTGTCGTTGGTGTGAATGGCGGCAAAATCGGGCAGCTCGTCGATGGAATGCTTCTTAAGATGATTTTTAACAATGTCCTGAATCGAGGCCGACACAAGAAAATACTGCTGGCGCAGGCGGAGGGATTTTCCCTCGGGATGATTGTCGGCGGGGTAGAGCACCTTGCTTATGACCTGAGCCATTGATTCCTGCTCGATGGCGCGCATATAGTCGCCCTCGTTGAACAGCTTCATGTCAAGACCGGGAGATTCGGCGCTCCAAAGACGAAGAAGAGACACACCCTTACCGTCGGCTCCGGCCACCATCATGTCGTGGGGAACGGCCATAACGGGAGAATAATCGGTGTGCTCCACATGATGAAAGGAGCCGTCCCACCAATCTCTCACATGGCCGTCAAATCTGACCTCCACGGCGTCCTCGGGGTGTTCGACAAACCAGACCTCTCCCCCGGGCAGCCAAAAATCGGGCAGCTCGGTCTGCCAGCCGTCCACAAGCTTTTGGCGGAAAATTCCGTATTCATAACGAATGGAATAACCCATGGCGGGGATTTTTTGAGAGGCAAGGCCGTCGAGATAGCAGGCGGCGAGACGGCCGAGACCGCCGTTTCCGAGGCCCGCGTCGGGCTCCATTTCATATATTTTATCCAGCTTTACGTTAAAGCCGGCAAGAGCCTTTCTGACAGGCTCGGTTATTCCCAAATTAAAGAGACTGTTTTTAAGCGAGCGGCCCATAAGAAATTCCATACAGAGATAGTAGACCTGCTTGGAATTCTGCTGCTCGGCCTTTTCGATAAATTCGTTGCGGTTTTTTACAAGAATGTCCTTAACTGCAAGCACCACGGCCTTATAAATATATTCGTCTCCCGCGTCCTCGGGGCGAAGCCCGAAATGAGTGGAGAGCTTTTCCTTTATAAGCTCGGAGGCTCTTTCGGCGGTAAGCTTGACTTTCATAAAACAATCCTCCTCGGTCGGCTGTATGTCGGAAGGCTAAACTCGGAACGCCTTCGGCACGCCTTATACACACTTATTTTACCATAATATGCGTCAAAAGCAATAGCCTTACGGAGAGAAAAAGGGTCTTTAATCAAAATTTACGGTTTATTTACAAGCGAAAAAGCTCCTTTTCGGCACATATTAAAACACCCCGCAGGGTCAAAATCCAAGCAGGGTGTTCGGGTCGGTTTCGAAAAGCTCGCAAAGAGCCACAAGGCGCTCGAGGGAGGGCACCCTTTTCCCGATTTCGTAATAGGCATATGTCGAACGGTCGATGGACAGTCTGTCGGCCACCTGCCGCTGTGTATATCCGCTGTCCAGTCGGTGGGTTTTAATTCTTTTTCCCAAAGTTTTCATCTCATTATACATATCATCACCTTTTATATATTACACTTTTACATATGGTATGTCAACACATTGATTGTTTGGTTATTTTATATCCATTATTATTTTATTAAAAGGAAGTGGTTACATGGCGGACAAGCGCTCGGTTCTGCTTTTAAAAGATTACGGACACGTCGAGATAAGGCTTAAAGAGTTGCTTGACAAGGCGGGAATGACCCGAAATGCTCTTGCCGACGCCATAGGTTCAAACTTTGAAGTTGTCAACAAGTGGTACAGCGGAGCCTTGGGTAAAATCGACGCCGACGTCCTTGCGCGGATATGTTATGTTTTGCAATGCCGCGTTGAGGACCTCATCGTTTACAGGGAAAACCGAACCGAATAACACCCGCGGAAAAACAAGCGGTATGCGACAGACGAGAGCTTTTGCATATTGCTTTTTTTCTTTGGTGTGTTAAAATAAAAGCGGTGATATTTATGGCAGAAAACAAAAATATTTATTCCGAAAGCATTTCGGTCAAAAGCTATGACAGCGATATGTTCAAGGAAATGTCGATTCCCGCGATTATGCGGTATTTCCAGGAAATCGGGGGGCATCAGCTTGCGACGGTGGGACTGCCCTATGAGAAAATGTTTGCCGACGGGGCGGTCTTTCTGCTCAACTGCGTGGATATACATATAAACAGGCCCATTCCCCTTTGGCAGCCGCTTACCATAGAGACATGGTGTTACGGCGTCAATGGCGCGATTTTCACACGGAACAACCGTCTTAAAACCGCGGACGGCGAGGTCATGGCCGAAGGCTCGGCGGGATGGTTTCTTGTCGACCCCGAAAGCCACCGCATAATCCGTCCCAAGGAATATCCCCCGGCGCTGGGAATTCCCATGGCGGAAATTCCGCTGCTTTCGGACGGGCGGGTGCGTATAAAGCGCCCCGAGCAGGGACAAAAGCTTTGCGACAGGAAGGTGCTTTTTTCCGACGCCGATTACAACCGTCATCTGAACAACACAAAATATGCCGAAATCATAACCGACCTTTGCACCGACGAGCTTGAGAAAAAGCGCATACGGGATTTTCGCATTGTTTATGCGGGGGAAGCCCGTGTGGGAGACACGGTGGAGATTTTCAGAGAAAACGACGTCTTTTTCGGAACAAGGGACGGCGAGCGTTGTTTTGAGGCCGAGGTCGGATTTGAGCAACGGTAAAGAGATTTTTGCGGGCGGCGGCCGAATTTTGCCGAGCGGCCGAATAAAAATCTTGCAAAAATTTGCCCGATGTGTTAAACTGTTTGAGCCCGAGAAAAACGGACGCGCGGGCGTGGCGGAATTGGCAGACGCGCCAGACTTAGGATCTGGTGGTTTTACCGTGGGGGTTCAAGTCCCTTCGCCCGCACCATTGCTTATAGGTCGGTTAAGAGGTTTTCCTTTTACCGACCTTTTTACTTTTTGTTTATCGGTCAAATCACGGTTCGCCTCGGGCTCCCGTTCTTTGGAAGGGACTTCCCTTTGAAAAACATTCCCCCGAAATGTTTTTCTTCGGCAACTTCGCCCGCACCGCGTCGGAACAAGTTACGCTCGTTCCGATTTTTTTATTTCATAAAAAATCAGTCACCCGCTTCACTGTTCCTCCTTATTCGCAAAGGGTCACGTTCACGTCGGCTACTCATTTGCAAGCGCATTCGTAACGCCTTTGGTTCACTACCAACCCTTTGCGAGAATGCCTTCGGCATTGTAACCGTTGATTTTACCGTGTTTTTCATTAAACCCCTTAAAAGCACACACAAAAAAACGGCGATTTTCGGCAGAAAGTTGTCGTTTCTTTTTGTTTTCTTCTCTGTTCTCTCTTTGTTTTTATCTCTTCTCTCGAATCGCCGTTTCCAAAGAATAGTGGAAAAGTAAAGGTGGCTTTGCTGTGCAAAGCCTTGATTATGTTGCTGTGTAAGACTTCATATACTTGCAACTCGGAAAGAACAATTGTTCCGTTTCGTCACGCAATCACACTTCCTATAGGTCGGTTAATTTTCTTACCCGGTCTTTTTTTACGCAAAATCGGGGATAATAAAAATATATCGGCAAAAAAATCGCAAAGCCCTTCTTTTGTTGGAAATCCAACAGATTTAAAGAAAAATTTATCTTATAATTCAATCGGAAAACCAAAGAATATCGGGCGAAAATTCCAGGGCAAAATTCGGCTCTTTCGGGCGGCGGATGTCACTTGCTCAAACGGCGGCCGACCAAAGCTCTGCCCCTAATTTTTTGCCCGATCGGAAAAGAGAGGATGTTAATATGGACAACAAAATGTTCTGTTTTCAGTGCGAGCAGACCGCGGGCTGCTCTGCCTGCACGGGAAAGGCCGGCGTTTGCGGCAAAAGCGCCGATGCGGCAAATCTTCAGGACAAGCTGACCGGTGCGCTCATCGGGCTTGCAAAGGCAACAGACAATTCCCCGAAGGTAAACGGCGACACTTGGCAGTTGATGATTGAGGGGCTTTTCGCCACCGTAACAAACGTTAATTTCAACGAAAAAACCCTTCGGGAAATAATCGGTCGGGTGAAAAAGGAAAAGGTACGACTTATGCCCGGCTGCTCGGAATGCGCCGCCGTGTGCGGGCGGGTCGACGACTATGACCTGAAAGAGCTTTGGCAGGCGCAGGAGGACATACGCAGCCTCAAATCCCTCCTTCTTTTCGGGGTGCGGGGCATGGCGGCCTATGCCTATCATGCCATGGTACTCGGTTATACCGACGAGGAAATCAACCGCTTTTTTGCAAAGGCTCTTTTTTATGTGGGCGAGGATTTCGGCCCCGACGAGCTGCTTCCCGTCGTCATGGAGGTGGGAGAGAAAAATCTTAAATGTATGGCTCTTCTTGACAAGGCGAACACCGAAAGCTACGGAACACCCACCCCGGTCACGGTTCCGCTCACGGTGGAAAAAGGTCCGTTTATCGTCGTTTCGGGTCACGATCTTCACGACCTTAAGCTGCTGCTTGAACAAACCGAGGGAAAGGGCATAAATATCTATACCCACAGCGAAATGCTGCCCGCCCACGGCTATCCCGAGCTCAAGAAATATCCCCACTTAAAGGGAAATTTCGGCACGGCATGGCAAAATCAGCAAAGGGAGTTTGCCGACATTCCCGCTCCCGTACTGTTCACGACCAACTGTCTTATGCCGCCGAAGGCAAGCTATGCCGACCGCATATTCACCACGTCGGTGGTATCCTATCCCGAAATGGTTCACATCGGCAGGGAAAAGGATTTTTCTCCCGTCATTGAAAAGGCTCTTGAGCTTGGCGGCTATGATGAGGACAAAAAATTCACCGGCATAAACGGCGGTGCCGCGGTGACCACAGGCTTTGCACGCGGTGCGGTGCTCGGTGCGGCGGACAAAATCGTCGAGGCCGTAAAGAACGGTACGATAAAGCACTTTTTCCTTGTGGGCGGCTGCGACGGAGCTCGTCCCGGCCGAAATTATTACACCGAATTTGTCAAAAACACTCCCGCCGACACGGTGGTGCTGACCCTTGCCTGCGGCAAATACCGCTTCAACGACCTTGACCTCGGCACGGTGGGGGGTCTGCCTCGTCTTATGGACGTGGGACAATGCAACGACGCATACAGCGCAATTCAAATTGCCCTTGCCTTGGCCGACGCTTTCGGCTGCGGCGTAAACGAACTGCCGCTTTCCATGGTGCTTTCGTGGTATGAGCAAAAGGCGGTGTGCATACTGCTCACCCTGCTTTACCTCGGCATTAAAAACATCCGTCTCGGGCCGTCGCTGCCAGCATTTATCTCCCCTAATGTGCTCGGCATTCTTTCGGAAAATTTCGGTCTTGCCCCAATCACAACGCCGAAAGAGGATTTGGAGCAGCTGCTGAAATAAGGACGGTACGCATGAATATAAAAGGAGCTTCTCACGGCCGTGAGAGGTTCCTTTTTGCTTAATGAAAGAGGCGGGGAAGAAATGACAATCCCTCCGTCACGGCTGCGCCGTGCCACCTCCCTTTACACAAGGGAGGCTTGAACGTACAAGGCCTATTGTTTTTTATTTCTATGTGGGAAATATAAAATCTTTTGTTTGGTTTCGGTGCCCTCATAAAAAACGAAAATGTGTTTTTGCTCGGCCCCGCCAACCTTGTATAAAGGCTGAAATCGACCTTTCCGCAGCCCCCGGCTCCCTTGTGTAAAGGGAGCTGTCAGCGAAGCTGACTGAGGGATTGTAGATTTGCGAATAAGCCTCTGATTTATCACCCACCGCCGTTTGAGTTGTTTGTTCGTAAACTTATATGTTAAACACACATATCCGAATACGTCTGAAACGGCCTGTTAACGGTGCTTTTCGGTTTGCCGTCGCATAGAGGCGTTAAGCAACGGGTGAACAAATTCTTCGTTTTGTAATATTGAAAAGCTTGTTGCGGCGTGATATAATCGGCTTGAGAAGAAAATGCGGCGAGAACCGCAAAACAGGAGTGAAGCCCATGAAAGAAGTCAAAACACCGAAAAAGCCCCTTATTTTTTATTATGTCATCGTTTTGCTGGCGCTGCTTGTCTTTAACCTTATCGTTTCGCCCATACTGCTCAACGCCAAGGTGCAGGAAGTGGACTACGGCACCTTTATGAAGATGATTGAGGAAAAAAACATCGGCAGCGTTGAGGTTGACGACTCGGAAATCGTTTTTACCGACAAGGACAACCAAAACATCTACAAAACCGGTGAAATGAACGACCCCACCCTGACCGAGCGGCTTTATGAATCGGGCGCAAAATTCACCCGAAACATAGAAAAGGGTATGTCGCCGCTGCTCAGCTTCTTTTTGACGGCCATTCTGCCGATACTTCTCTTTGCCCTCATCGGACAGATAATGGCCAAAAAGCTTATGTCTCAGGCCGGCGGTCCCAATGCCATGGCCTTCGGAATGGGCAAAAGCAACGCAAAGGTTTATGTTCCCTCCTCCGACGGCATAAAGTTTGCCGACGTGGCCGGCGAGGACGAGGCAAAAGAGAACCTTGCCGAGATTGTCGATTACTTACATAATCCCAAGAAATATTCCGACGTGGGCGCATCCATGCCCAAGGGCGTGCTGCTCGTGGGCCCTCCCGGAACGGGTAAAACCATGCTTGCAAAGGCGGTGGCCGGCGAGGCAAACGTCCCCTTCTTTTCCATGTCCGGCTCGGAATTTGTGGAAATGTTTGTGGGCATGGGCGCCTCAAAAGTGCGCGATCTTTTCAGCCAGGCCAAGGAAAAGGCTCCCTGCATAGTGTTTATCGACGAAATCGACGCCATAGGCAAAAAGCGCGACGGCCAAATGGGCGGAAACGACGAACGTGAGCAGACCTTAAACCAGCTGCTGACCGAGATGGACGGCTTCGGCGGAAACAACGGAGTCATTATTCTTGCCGCCACCAACCGTCCCGAATCCCTCGACCCCGCTCTCACCCGACCCGGACGTTTCGACCGCCGTGTTCCGGTGGAGCTGCCCGACCTTGCGGGAAGAGAGGCCATTCTTAAGGTACACGCCAAAAAAATCAAAACCGCCGACAACGTGGACTTCCACACAATCGCCCGTATGGCGTCGGGAACCTCTGGCGCCGAGCTTGCAAACATCATCAACGAGGCTGCGCTCCGTGCCGTGAGAAGCGGACGCACCGTCGTCGAACAGGCCGACCTTGAGGAAAGCATAGAGGTGGTTATCGCCGGTTATCAAAAGAAAAACGCTATAATGACCGACGAGGAAAAGAAAATCGTGTCCTATCACGAAATCGGCCATGCCCTTGTGGCCGCCCTTCAGACCGAGTCGGCTCCCGTTCAGAAAATCACCATAATTCCCCGAACCTCCGGGGCGCTGGGCTACACCATGCAGGTGGAGCAAAACGACAAGGTGCTCATGAACAAGGAGGAGCTGCTTAATAAAATCGCCACCCTCACAGGCGGCCGCGCAGCCGAGGAGGTCGTTTTCGGAAGCATAACGACCGGCGCCTCCAACGACATTGAGCAGGCCACAAAGCTTGCCCGCGCCATGGTCACACGCTACGGCATGACCGACGAATTCGACATGGTCGCCATGGAGACGGTGACAAATCAGTATCTCGGCGGCGATGCAACCCTTGCCTGCTCGGCCGACACACAAAAGGAAATAGACAAAAAGGTGGTTGAAACGGTAAAAGCCGAGCACAAAAAGGCCAAGGCCCTCCTCGAGGCAAACCGCGCAAAGCTTGACGAGCTTGCAAACTATCTTTATGAAAAGGAAACCATCACCGGCGCCGAATTCATGAACATTCTCGGCAAATAAATCAAAACTCGTTTTCCGCTCCCAAAGTAAGCTTTGGGGGCGGTTTTTGATTATTATCACGGCTTTTTACCCATTATATGTGCGAAAAGGTCAGACAAAGGTCAAATTCTTTCGAAAAAATTTTTTAAAGCCCCGATTGCCGAAAATCTTTGTTTCCCCTGAATTTATACGGGTTTCGGCGCGTCGGAATTTTGTCGCTCGCCGCAATTTGTGAACAATTTGTAAATTTGACTATATTTGACCTTGACATTCTTTGACCTTTGCTGTATACTGTGTAACAGAAAGAGAAAAAAGGAGCTTGAGGGCTTCGGGAAAGGCTTTGAAAGTTCCCTTCGGGCACAAAGAGGTGCCGACCGAAAGGGAGCGAAAGAGCCGAAAGCCCGAGCCTTGAATTCCTCTCAAAATATTGAAAAGAGCTGAACGGGAAAATGAGAATGAGCGATATGGTGGCACAAAGAATTTTGGAGCTGCTTAAGGAGCAGGACGGCTTTGCCGAAATAAAAAGAGGCGAGCTTGCCGAGGACCTCGGGTGCGTGCCCAGTCAGATAAATTATGTGCTGACCTCGCGGTTCACGCCCGAGCACGGATACACCGTCGAAAGCCGCAGAGGCGGCGGCGGATATATCCGCATAACCCGAGTCAAGGTCGACCGCTCCACCGCCGTCATGCATCTTGTCAACTCCATCGGCGACAGCATTGACTTTGCCACCGCAAAGGCGGTTGTGGGAAATCTTTCCGAACAGGGATTTATCTCCCGCGACAGCGCGTCGGTCATGCTGGCGGCAATGAACGATCATTGCTATCGGGGGCTTCCCCCGCAGGTGCGAAACGCCCTTCGCGCCAACATCTTAAAACAAATGCTCATAAGCTGAATGAAAGGAAGATATATATGCTTTGTGAAAAATGCGGAAAAAGACAGGCAACCACACACATCAAAAAATCCATAAACGGAGTTTACGAAGAACATCATTATTGCAGTAAATGCGCCGCCGAAAACGGAGTGGAAAGCTTCCCCTCCTTCGGCGCCTTCGGAGAAAACGGACTGTTTTCCTCGCTGCTGGGTCTGCCCTTCTCGGCACCCGCTCAGCGATCGGCCTCCGACGCGGTACGCTGCCCCTCCTGCGGAACCTCCTTTGCCGAAATATCCCAAAGCGGCAGAGTGGGCTGCGCGAAATGCTATGACACCTTCAGAAAGCAGCTGCTCCCCACCGTCGAGAGGATTCACGGCAGAGCCACCCATGTGGGCAAGGCTCCCGAAACCGAGCTCACCGAAGAGGACAAACGGGAAATGAAGCTTTCCGAGCTTAAAAACAAGCTGAACGCCGCAGTTGAGGCTCAGGAATACGAGCAGGCGGCAAAATACCGCGACGAAATAAAGGAAATGGAGGGCGAACAAAATGAGCAGAAATAAATGGTATGAAAAAAGCGGACCCGAGGGCGACATCATCGTCAGCACACGCGTCCGTCTCGCAAGAAACCTTAAGGATTATCCCTTCCCCTCAAGAATGACCGCCGACCAGATAAACTGCGTCAACAAGGCGGTTTGGGACGCCGTTCCCGACAAGGAAAACTATGATTTTGTCGAGCTTTCCTCTCTTTCGTCGGCCGAGCGGTTGGCTCTTTGTCAGCAGCACCTCATAAGCCCCGAATTTGCCGAAAAGAACGACGGCCGCGCAGTCATAATGAATAAAGACCGCTCGATTTGCATAATGCTTTGCGAGGAGGATCATGTCCGTATTCAGGTGCTGTGCGCCGGATTTGACCTTAAAGAGGCCTACGGGGCCGCCGAAAAAATCGAGTCGGCACTCGAAAAGAAGCTGCACTTTGCCTTTGACAAGGATTTAGGCTATCTCACCGAATGCCCCACAAATCTCGGCACCGGCATGAGAGCGTCGGTCATGATTCACCTGCCCGCTCTTGAGGCGGCAAACGGTATCGAGGCATTGAGCCGCGCGGTCGGCAAAATCGGTCTGACGCTGCGCGGAACCTACGGAGAGGGCTCGGGAGCCGACGGCTCGCTTTATCAGCTGTCAAACCAGATAACCCTCGGTATCGACGAAAAATCGGCAATCGAAAATCTTTCGGCCGTCACAAAGCAGGTTACCGAAAAGGAGCTTGCCGCCCGCAAAACGGTGAACAGAGACTCCCTTGAGGACACCGTTTACCGCTCGCTGGGACTGCTTAAAAGCGCACGGATGCTGTCGGGAGCCGAGCTTTCGAAGCACCTGTCAAACCTCCGTCTCGGAGGCGCAATGGGCATGGAGGACATCCCCTCCCCCGAAATTCTCAACACCCTTGAAAACGAGCTTTGCTCCGGCGAAATTGCCGCAAAAAACAAGGACTGCAACACCCCCGAAAAGCGGGACAAAATCCGTGCCGCCGCCGTTCGGGAAAAACTGAAATAATTATTTTTCATCCTTTTAAAGGAGTTGATTTGTATGTATAAATTCAACGGATTTACCGAAAAGGCCAACAGAGCCTTAAACCTTGCAATAGAAAAGGCCGAAACCATGGGTCACACCTACATCGGCAGCGAGCACCTGCTGCTCGGTATTCTTGCCGAAGGCACCGGTGCGGCCGCAACCCTTTTGGCCTCCGAAGGAATAACCGAGGAGAAGGTTGCCGAGCTGCTTGCCGAAAAGGTCGGAGAGGGACTTCCCACAAGTCTTTCCCCCGACGACTTCACACCCCGCTCCAAACGAATTCTCGAAATGTCCATTGCCGCCGCCCGCTCGATTTCGGGAGGATATGTGGGCACCGAGCACATACTGCTCGCCATTATCGAGGAGGGCCAGAGCTATGCCGTCGCATTCCTTAAAGAGCTCGGCGTAAACCCCGAGGAGCTTTCCTCCAAAATTCTCTCGGCCTCGGAGGGCTTTTCGGGCGCCGGAAAGAGTGCGTCCGCAGGCAAAAAGTCGGACGGGAAATGCCCCACCCTTGACAAATTCGGCAGAGATCTCACCGCCGAGGCAAAGGCCGGAAAAATCGACCCCGTCATCGGCAGAGGCGAGGAAATTCAGCGTGTTATACAAATTCTCACCCGCCGCACCAAAAACAATCCCTGCCTTATCGGCGAGCCCGGCGTCGGTAAAACGGCAATTGCCGAGGGTCTTGCCCTTAAAATCGCCGACGGCGAGGTGCCGGAAATTCTCGAAAACAAGCGGGTGGTCTCCCTCGACCTTACCGGCATGGTGGCCGGCACCAAATACAGAGGCGACTTTGAGGAGCGCATAAAAACCGCACTTGACGAGGTCAAAAAGAGCGGCGACGTCATTCTTTTCATCGACGAGCTGCACACCATTGTGGGAGCGGGCTCGGCCGAAGGCTCCACCGACGCCGCAAACATCTTAAAGCCCTCTCTTGCCCGCGGCGAGCTTCAGGTCATCGGCGCAACCACCCTTAACGAATACCGCAAATACATCGAGAAGGACGCCGCACTCGAGCGCCGTTTCCAGCCCGTCACGGTGGGCGAACCCACCGAGGAGGAGGCCGTGGAAATTCTTAAGGGACTCAGGGACAAATACGAGGCTCATCACCACGTTAAAATCACCGACGAGGCCATAAACGCCGCCGTAAGGCTTTCCTCCCGCTATATTTCCGACCGTTATCTCCCCGACAAGGCCATTGACCTTATCGACGAGGCCGGCTCGAGGGTCAAGCTGCAAAGCATGACTCCCCCCGAAAACATCCGACTTCTTGAGGACGAGATAAAGACAATTTCGGCCGAAAAGACCGCCAGCGTCAACGCTCAGGATTTTGAGGGCGCCGCAAAGCTGCGCGACAGAGAAAAGGAAAAAACCGAACAGCTTAAAAAGCTTAAGGAACAGTGGCACGAAAGCAACCGCCATGCGGGCGGCGAAGTGACTGCCGAGGAAATCGCCGAAATCGTATCGGGCTGGACGGGAATTCCCGCCACCACCCTTACCGAGGAGGAGGGGCAGAAGCTGCTCCGTCTTGAGGACACCCTCCACAAACGTCTTGTGGGACAGGACGAGGCCGTCAGCGCCGTGTCGAGAGCAATCCGCCGCGGCAGGGTCGGTCTTAAAGACCCCAAGCGCCCCACCGGCTCATTCCTTTTCCTCGGGCCTACCGGCGTCGGTAAAACCGAGCTGTGCAAGACCCTTGCCGAGACAATGTTCGGCAGCGAAAACGCCGTCATACGCTTTGATATGTCGGAATATATGGAAAAGCACACGGTGTCCCGTCTTGTGGGTTCGCCTCCCGGATATGTGGGATATGACGAGGGCGGTCAGCTTACCGAGGCCGTCCGCAGAAAGCCTTACAGCGTGGTGCTCTTTGACGAGATCGAGAAGGCTCATCCCGACATTTTCAACATCCTGCTGCAAATTCTCGACGACGGCGTGCTCACCGATTCCCAGGGTCGCAAGGTCAACTTCAAAAACACCGTCATAATCATGACCTCCAACGTCGGCGCGCGGGCCATCAGCGAGCAGAAAAGCCTCGGATTCGGCGACAAGGACACGGCGGCAAAGGACGACAAAACCATTAAGGACGAGGTTATGACCGCCCTTAAGGCTCAGTTCCGCCCCGAATTCCTCAACCGAATCGACGACATCATCGTCTTTAAGCAGCTTGAAAAGGACGACATCACCGAAATCGCCCGCCGACTTCTCAAGGTGTTGTCCGACCGTATCTTCGACAACATGGAGATCACCCTGTCCTTTACCGAAAAGGCGGTGGAAAAGCTTGCCGACGCGGGCTTTGACAAGGTTTACGGCGCACGTCCTCTCCGCCGAGCCATTCAAAACGCCATTGAGGATTCGCTGTCGGAGGAAATTCTGTCCGGCAAGATCAAGAGAGGCGACACCGTCCTTTGCGACGCAACCGACGAAGGCTATTCCTTCACTCCCGCCGCCTCGGCAAAACCGACCGGCGACGCCGAAAAGAGCGGAGAAAAATAAAGGAACAGCGCACTTTGCCAAATAAAAACGGCCGTCGACCGACCGCCGTTTATAAAACCGAGAGCAGCCGCAAAAGGCGAATTGCCCCAAACTGCACAGACGGTGCAAAAAAGCCTGCCTGATGCAGCAAATTAAATTTTAAGAAACAAACCGATTTCGTTTTTCAAGCGGAGTCGGTTTTGTTTTTTTATAGGTTTTTTCGAAAGAAAATGCCCTGTTTTCGGTTAATACACGGGACGAGTCTTTCGGCATGATTTTTCTTGACTTTTTTTTATGTATATATTATATTATATATGTATGTTGCGGTAGTGTCGGTAATTGTATTCGGCGATACACCACTCTTCCGCGGCACCCTTTGACCGGGCTTCGACCGCAGGCCCGTTTGCGGCATTACACATCTTGACGAATTTTGCCGAAAAATTGCGGTTAATATATAGGAGGTGTAAACACCCATGGACATCGTATCGCTACTGATCGGCTTTGCGGTCGGCGGGCTTGTTTTCGGAATCGCATGTTTCTTCGCCGGAATAAGCCACCGCAAGAAAAAAGCCGAGGGTATCCTTGGGTCCGCAGAGGAAGAGTCCAAGCGGATACTCAATGACGCTCTCAAAAACGCCGAAGCCAAGAAAAAGGAAACCATTCTTGAGGCAAAGGATGAAATTCATCGTTTGCGAACCGAATCCGACAAGGAAAACCGCGAGCGCCGCAGCGAGCTGCAGCGTCAGGAGCGCAGGCTCCAGCAAAAGGAGGAGTCTCTCGACAAGAAAACCGACAACATCGAGAAAAAAGAGGACGCCCTCCGCGCCCGTCAAAAGGAAATCGAAAGCCGCTTGAATGAGGCCGAAGAGCTTAAAAAGCGCCAGTTTGAAATGCTGGAACGTATTTCCGGTCTGACCACCGAGCAGGCAAAGGATTATCTGCTCAAAAATCTTGAGGGCGAGCTTGACCACGACAAGGCCCTGCTTATCCGAGAGTATGAACAGCGTCTTAAAGACGAGGCGGACGAAAAGAGCCGTCACATTTTATCCCAATGCATACAACGCTGTGCAGCCGACCATTCCTCCGAGGCTACCGTTTCGGTGGTGCCGCTGCCCAACGATGATATGAAAGGCCGCATAATCGGCCGCGAGGGACGGAACATCCGTGCCATAGAGACCGCCACCGGCGTCGACCTTATTATCGACGACACTCCCGAGGCAATCACCCTTTCCTGCTTCGAACCGGTTCGCCGCGAAATTGCCCGACTGACCCTTGAAAAGCTTATTGCCGACGGACGTATTCACCCCGCCCGCATTGAGGACATGGTGGAAAAGGCCAGACGCGAGGTGGAGCACACCATCAAAAAAGAGGGCGAACGCGCCGTTCTTGAGGTTGGTATTCACAACATACATCCCGAGCTTGTTAAGCTGCTCGGAAAGCTCCACTACCGTACAAGCTACGGTCAGAATGTGCTTAACCACTCCCTTGAGGTCTCCTATCTGTCGGGACTTCTTGCGGCAGAGCTGGGCGAGGACGAAACTCTTGCCCGCCGCGCGGGACTTCTTCACGACATCGGCAAGGCGCTTGACCACGAAATGGAAGGCTCCCACATTCAGCTGGGCGTTGAGGTGGCCAAGAAATATCACGAAAGCGAAGCCGTTGTTCACGCAATCCATGCCCACCACGGCGACGTGGAGGCCAAGACGGTCATTGCCTGTCTTGTTCAGGCTGCCGACGCCATTTCGGCCGCACGCCCCGGCGCAAGACGCGAAAACATCGAAAACTATATCAAGCGCCTTGAAAAGCTTGAGGAAATCGCCAACTCCTTTAACGGAGTAGAGTCCTCCTATGCCATTCAGGCCGGCCGCGAGGTCCGCATAATGGTCAAGCCCGAGGTCATTTCCGACGATCAGATGGTCATCACGGCTCACGACATCGTCAAAAAGATCGAGAGCGAGCTTGATTATCCCGGCCAGGTAAAGGTCAACGTCATCCGCGAAAGCCGCGCCGTCGACTATGCCAAATAAAATTTAATCAAATGCAAATACTCCCTTCGGTCAAACCGAAGGGAGTGTTTTTTTGCCGACAATCCTGTTTTTCGAAAACTAAATGGCAAAAAAGCGCCGTCCGAAGGCCCCGAGGGAAAAGCCGAAGGTCTTTTGCTTTACCTCCTCGCAGGCATAAAGCTCTTTTGTCATAAGCGTCTCGCCGTCAAGGGAAAATACCGCGTGTCCCAATATCCGACCCTTTGCGACGGGAGCGTCGACGGACGGTTCAAGCTCTATTTTTACCTCAATATCGCCGCCTCTGCCCTTTTCGGTCAGCAGGCGGTTATTTTTTGCCCCCTCGAGCTTAACATAGGACTTTTGCCCGCCCCTTACCGGCACCTCAAGCAGCGCCTCCTCCCCGATTTGGGGAAAGGCGGTCTCGAAATTCGCAAAGCCGTAATTGAGCAGCGCCTTTGCGGCGGTGAATCGCAAATCGCTTGTCTGGCCGTCGAGAATGACCGCCACAAGCTCGGTGCCGTTCTTTTTTGCCGAGGCGGTGACGCAGTAGCCCGCCTTGTCGGTGGTTCCGGTTTTGAGGCCGGTGGCTCCCTCATAAAATCTTATGAGCTTGTTGGTGTTGACAAGCTGCGTTTTGCCGTTTCGAAGGGTGTCGGTCCAAATTGTGGTGTAATTTTTTATGACATCGTGCTTTAAAAGCTCGCAGGCCATTTTCGCCACGTCGGCCGCCGTGCTAATGTGGCCGTCGGCGTCAAGGCCGCTTGCGTTGACAAAATGGGTATCCTTCATGCCGAGCTCTGCCGCCCGCTTGTTCATGAGAACGGCAAAGGCCTCCTCGCTGCCTGCGATGTGCTCGGCAAGGGCGACCGCCGCGTCGTTGGCAGAACCCACGGCCACCGCCTTCAAAAGGTCGGAAAGCACCATGGCCTCCCCTTCCTCAAGCCATATCTGAGAGCCGCCCATGGAGCAGGCGTGCTTTGAGGCGGTGACGGTGTCGTTAAAGGATATTTTTCCCGACTCGACGGCCTCCACCGTCAGCAGCATGGTCATTATTTTGGTTATGGAGGCGGGCGGGCGCCGACTGTCGGCGTCCTTTTCAAAAAGCACCGTGCCGGTTGACACCTCGCAAAGCAGAGCCGACGAGGCGGGAATGTCGGGCATGACATTTCCCGAGGCGGGAAGCACGGGCGGCTCCTCAAAGCTTTCATAGAGGGTATCGTTCATATATTCGGTGACCACCCTCGGCTCCCCTGCGGACGGGTTTTCATCGGCGCAGACCCCCGTTTGAACAAGCAAAAGGGCAAGCAAAACGGCGGCAAAGACCCTTGTTTTTTTCATCTTCTTCCTCCTTATTTCCTCCCCCGAAGGGCTGCTTTTCGCAAGACCTGCGAAAGGCTCTCCCTTATCGGGGCTTTTTTTAATTTTTATGAAAAAAATATTTTTTTATTACTTTGTTGCATGGTTTTATGCAACCGACGGCCGATTTTGGGACCGTTATTGTAAGCCGCACGACGGCTTGCGTATGTAACAGGTGCTCAAGGAGGACAGCGATATGAAACCGAAAGAAAAAGAATTCTGTGAGCTTTTTTGTCAGACGGCAAATCCGAGGGAGGCCGCCTTTCGGGCGGGGTATAAGCTCTTTCCCGAAAAGAAGGCCTTGGCGCTGCTTGAATCGGAGGAAATACAAAGCCGCATCAGACAGATAAGAGAGAAACGCTTTTCGGAAAAAGACGATTTTAAAGCCGGTCTGAGGCGCATAGCTTTCGGCTCGATTGCCGACGCAGTGAAGCTTATGCTTGCCGACAGCATTACCGACCGGGAAATCGAAGGACTCGACCTTTTCGGAATATCCGAAATAAAGCGGCAAAAGGGAGGCGGCATGGAAATTAAATTTTTCGACCGTCTCAAGGCTCTCGAAAAGCTTTCACAGCTGGAACAAAGTTCAGAATCCGCTGTCCTCCCGCCCTTTTACGAGGCTCTCAAAAAGGGAGCCGAAGCCCTGAAAGAGGGAGAACGCGATGAACTTTAAGCCCTTTTCGAGAAAACAGCTTGAGCTGCTTTGCTGGTGGACCGAGCAGAGCCCCTATAAAGACCGCGACGCCTGTATTTGCGACGGCGCCGTGCGGTCGGGAAAGACGCTTTGTATGTCCATTTCCTTTGTGCTTTGGGCCTTTTCGGCCTTCAGCGGCGCCTCCTTTGCCCTTTGCGGCAAAACGGTGACCGCCCTCAAGCGCAACATAATCGTTCCGCTGTGCGAACAGCTTGGGGAGCTGGGCTTTCGCTGTGAAATCAAGGCCTCTCAAAACCACATGATCGTGTCAAAGGGGGCGCGGTTCAACCGATTTTACTTTTTCGGAGGGCGGGACGAGTCCTCGGCGGCGCTTATTCAGGGCATGACCCTTTCGGGAGCGCTGCTTGACGAGGTTGCCCTCATGCCCCGCTCCTTTGTGGAGCAGACGGTGGCAAGATGCTCGGTGAGCGGCTCGAAATTTTGGTTCAACTGCAATCCCGAGCACCCGCGGCATTGGTTTTATCGGGAATGGATATTAAAGGCCGAGCAAAAAAACGCCCTGTATCTTCATTTCACCATGGATGACAATCCCGCACTTTCGGAAGACATTCGAAAGAGATACGAAACGCTCTATTCGGGGGCTTTTTACGACCGATTCGTTAAGGGCCTTTGGGTGGCGGCCGACGGGCTTGTTTATCCCATGTTTTCGGAAGAAAAATTTGCGCGGGAGACCGAGGACCGCTTTGACGAATACTACATTTCCTGCGACTACGGCACCCTTAATCCCATGTCCATGGGGCTTTGGGGGGTAAAGGGCAAAAAGGCCCACCGCATGGCCGAATATTACTATTCGGGAAAGCAAAGAGGCGAGCAAAAAACCGACGAGGAATATTATGCCGAGCTGGAAAGGCTTGCGAAGGGCAGAAACATTTCGGCCGTTATTTGCGACCCGTCGGCCGCCTCATTCATGACCTGCATACGCCGCCACGGAAAATTCAAGGTCATTCCGGCAAAAAACTCGGTGAGAGAGGGCATAAACCTTGTGGCCGAAGCGCTCAGAGAGGGGCGGCTGTCCTTTTCAAAGAGCTGCGCCGACACATTCAGGGAATTTTCTCTCTACCGCTGGGACGAAAACAGCGTTAAGGACTGTCCCGTCAAGGAAAACGACCACGCCATGGACGACATACGGTATTTTGTTTCCACCGTACTTTCAAAAGAGGAGGACTGCTTTGCCGTTATTTCGGTGGACAGATAGTCAAACATGAAGCTTCATTTTACATACAAAAATTAAGAAAAGGAGAATTTGATGAAACCATTTGATTTTTTTAAGGCACGGTCTCAAAAGGAAGAAATTCCCGCCTTTGTGCCGGCCGTGGCGAAATCGGGCTGCTGTTTTTCGGCCTTTGACCGATATGTGCCGCTGGGCAAGCCGGAATTCGGACTTTACGACTCGGTTCGCGAGGGCATACCCATTGTCGACGCGGCGCTGTCAAAGCTCGTGAGCCTGTCGGGGGGACTTAAGGTGACCTGTGCCGACGAGCGGGCGCAGGAGGGACTTGAGGATTTTCTGTCCCGAGTGCCCGTGGGCGACTGCATGAACGGTATAGAAGCCTTTATCGCCCAATATCTCGACGGACTTCTCATGTACGGTACGGCGGTGGCCGAAATCGTGCCCTCGGCCGATTTTGACACGGTGGCGGCTCTTTATTGCTGCCCCCTTCAAAGCATCGAGCTTTTGAGAAAAAAGGGCGGCGGAGTCGACATTGCGGCGCTCTGCGGCACCGAATTCAAAAAGGTGAAATATCCCGAGCTTTTCACCGTCAGCGTACTCGGTCCCAAGGCCGGCGAGCTTTGCGGGAATTCCCTGCTTCGCAGCCTTCCCTTTGTGGCGGGTGTGCTTACCAAAATCTATGAAACCGAGAAGGTCAATTTCGAACGCATGGGAAACCTGCGGTTTGCCGTGACCTACAAGCCCTCCTCCGACCCGTCGGACAAGGCCTTTGCGAAGGACAGAGCCAAACAGATGGCCGACGCCTGGAGCAAGGCCATGAGGGAAAACAAGGACGGACGGGTCAGCGATTTTGTGGCGGTGGGCGATGTGGACATCAAGGTCATCGGCGCCGACGCAAAAACCCTCGACTGTGAAATTCCCGCGCGGCAGATGACCGAGCAGATAGTTTCGAGACTGGGAATTCCGCCCTTTATGCTGGGGCTTTCGTGGAGCTCCACCGAACGGATGTCCTCGGAGCAGTCGGATATGCTGACAAGCGAGATTTGGGGATACCGCCGCATAATCACCCCGGCAATCGAAAAGATATGCCGAATGTGGCTTGCCCTCGGCGGCTTTGACACAGGCGTCAAAATCGATTTCGAGGACATTTCGCTCAAGGACGAGGTCGAGCTTGCCAAGGCCGAGCTTTACCGTATGCAGGCCGAGCAAATCAGACATAAAATCGAAAACGAGAAAGGATGATTTTTTTGAAGGAAGGTTTTATAACCGAAAAAAGCGGTGCGCCCACCGAGGCCGAGCTTGAAAAGATAAATCGGCTCTCCCGCCGAATACTCAAGGCCGACGAGGTATTTGTTTTCTCGGTGGTGCTTTGCGACAACGACGTGGACAGGGACTTTGAACGGTTCAGCGAGCAGTCTCTTAAGACTCTTGCCGCTCTCTATATCGGAAAAACAGGCATATTCGACCATTCGTGCAAGGGACGGGATCAGGTCGCCCGTATCTTCGATACGCAGGTGGAATATCCCGACGGACAGCAGACCAAAACAGGAGAGCGCTACTGCCGTTTAAAGGCCAGAGCCTATATGCCGAACACCGCGAAAAACGCCGACATGATTGCCGAAATCGACGCCGGAATCAAAAAAGAGGTCAGCGTGGGATGTGCCGTCGCAAAGGCGGTTTGCTCGGTGTGCGGCAAGGATCAGCGGGAAAGCCCATGCAGCCACAGAAAGGGCCGTTTTTACGGCTCGGGGGCGGACAGGACTCTTTGCTATTACAGTCTCGAGCAGCCCACCGACGCCTATGAATGGAGCTTTGTGGCCGTCCCGGCGCAGCCAAAGGCCGGCGTCACAAAGGGCTTTTCCCAAAGGAAAGGAGGTGAACAAATGAATTTCGACCAAATCGAAAAGGAGCTTAAAAAGGGTTCGGTCACCTTTACCGAGGAGCAATGCAAACTGTTTCGCGAAGAACTTTCCGAGCTTAAAAAGCTTGCCTCCTTCGGCAAATGCCAGCTGGAAAAGCTCAGAAAGGAGGTTTCCCGTCTCGGCGGTATCACAAACCCCGACATCGGAGCCAAAAACTTTGAGAAATTCTGCGAAAATCTCGAGCCCGAAAAGCTTTTCACCCTTAAAAAGCTTTTTGAGGACGAAATCGGCAAGGATTATCCTCTTCCCCGCCAGGTAAATCCCCAAAGCAACCGCGAAAAGCCCCAAAACGACAAATTTATTATATAAAAGAAAGGACAAAAAATTATGTCATACGAAAATATCACTCTCGAAAAAGGAATGTACAACGTCAGAGGCGGAATTACCGCCGCCCTGGAATCCATCGACCCCTCGGAAAACTATAAAGGCACCGACCTTGAGGGACTGGACGCCTTCCAGCGCCAGCTCAAGCGTTTTGACATCAAGGTGGCGGGGCCCTGCTCCGACACGGTGGAAAAATTCTACTCCTCCTCGTCGGCAGCCGCACTTTTCCCCGAATATCTCTGCCGTTCGGTCAAGACGGGTATGCAGGAGAAAAACCTGCTCAGCAAGATAGTCGCCGCCACCACCCACATAAACGGCATGGACTATCGCAGCATTGTCAGCAACCCCGCCGACTCGGCTCTTGAGCTTAAGGAGGTCGCCGAAGGCGCCGCCATTCCCGAGACCAACGTTTCGGTCAGCTCCTCCCTTGTGGAGCTTAAAAAGCACGGACGTATGCTCACCGCCTCCTACGAGGCTCTTAAATTCCAGCGCCTTGACCTTTTCACCGTCACATTAAAGCAGATCGGCGCCCACATCGCAAAGCAGCAGTTCAACGACGCAATCACCGCTCTGACCACCGGCGCCGCCGCCTCCGACCCCGCCGACAAGGACAAGTTCGGTCTTCCCGACGTCATGAAGCTTTGGCAGGCTCTTCTCCCCTATGAGCTCAACACCCTCATCGTCAGCCCCGACAACATCACCAAAATGATGTCCAACACCTATTTCTCCAATTCCGATTTCGGCATGAAGATAGGCTCTCCCGACGGCTTTAAGACGGGTCTCGGATTTGACATCATCATCGCAAAGGATCAGCAGAAGCTGGCCGTGGGCTTTGACAAAAACTATGCTCTCGAAATGGTGGTTGCACAGGACATCGCCGTCGACAGCGACCGTCTTATCGACAAGCAGCTGGAGCGCACCGCCATCACCACCATTTCCGGCTTCTCCAAAATCATCGGCGACGCCGTAAAGACCCTTAACTTCACCGTCACCCAGAACACGGGCGCTTAATATGGATATACTGCTGATTTTTGAGACCTTCCGCACTCTCACGGGGCTTCCCCGTGACGAGGCGGTGGGGTGGTATACCCTTTGCGACGCGGCCTGCGAGGCCCTTTCAAAAAAGGTAAAGCCCGAGGCGCTTTGCGAAAAGAACCGCGTTGCACTTTGTTCGGCCGCGGCCGCCGACGCCTTTCTTAACTATGTTTTGGTGTGCGCCGCAACCGAGGGCGACACCGATTTTTCGGCCGGCGACGTTACGGTAAAACAATCGGCCGCCGAAAAAATAACAGCGGCGACTCAGCTCAAAAATTCGGCCTTTGCCGAAATCAGCCCGCTGCTTTGCGACCGAAACTTCTATTTTGCCAAAACGGAGGAGGAGCAATGAAAAATCCCGCCAAAGCCCTTTCAAAATACATTGCAAATTACGGCCGCACGGTGACGCTGTCGGCAGACGGCAAAACCTACTCGGCTCCCTACCGCGCCTTTATACAGCCTCTGCGGTATAAAAACAAGATGTATCTTATGGGCATACGCTCCAAAATAGGCCGTATCGACCAATCTCATTTTCTCTATATCGGCCCCTGCGAGGTGAGTCTTACGGATATTTCGGCGGACTCACGAATAAAATGCGGAACCGACAAATATTACATCGTCAAGGCCGAAACGGTGTGGAACGGGGACAAGCCCTTTTACAACTGGGCGGTCATTCGGACGGTTATAGGAGAGGAGGCCGGGCAAAACGGTTAGTCTGAGCAACATCATTCTCAACACAAAAACAAAGCTGGAAGCCAAGGAAAACCTTTCCGACATCAACTTTATTTGCGGTTTTACGGGAGAGGTCAAGCCCGCCCCCCTCACGGGGGAATATGTCGCCATAGGCATTAAAGACGCCTATGAGCAGGTAAAGGAGATATATTCCGACACCGAACCCTCAACCCTTCTTTACAATCGGCAATTTTCGGCGCGGCTTTCCCTTGACATTTTCGTGCCCGAAACCTCAAACGGCATCGAGTGCTATAAAATGTTCATGCGTATTTCAAACTATGTCGAGTCGCTGTCGGACGAATTCGCCTTTGCGGGGTCGGGCTGCGGCACGGTTCAATATGAACGGGACGAAGGCGCCTTTGTGCTCAACGCCTATATAGACATAAAAAAAGATTTCAAAAAATAAATTTTCGCCTCCATAACGAAATCCCCGCTCCGAATACACGGAACGGGGATTTTGCTTTGATTTGTTTATATGCTTTTGCACTCGGCCTTTATTTCGTCGAACTTGTCGGTAAGCTCCTTGTCGGGAGCCTTGGTCAGCAGGCTGACGACGATAATCACGGCAAGGTTGAGAAGGAAGGCGGGCAGCAGCTCGTATATGTCGAGAATTGTGCCGGCAAAGGCGGGACGGACGAGGAATTTCCAGATAAAGACCATGGCTCCTCCCGAAACCATTCCGGCGACGGCGCCGAACTTGTTGGCGCGTCTCCAGAAGAGGGCGCAGAGCACCACCGGACCGAAGGCGGCTCCGAAGCCCGCCCACGCAAAGGAAACGATACGGAAAACCGAGCTGTCGGGATTTCTCGCAAGGAAGATGGCGATTATCGAAATGACCACAACCGAAATTCGCGCAAGCAGCATGGACTTTTTAACCGACAGCTTGACGCCGAAGCTTTCCTGAACAAGGTTTTCGGAAATACTCGAGGCGGCGGCAAGGAGCTGGGAATCGGCGGTGGACATGGTGGAGGCGAGAATACCCGCAAGGACTATTCCGCCCGCAAAGGCCGCAACATAGCCGTATTTACTCAGGAATTTGGCAATGTCCACAATGACGCTTTCGGCGGCGGCATTGTCGGCATAGCTCGGCACGATACCGTTTTTCATGAGAGAAAATCCGATAATTCCGATAAGAATGGCAACTCCCATGGCAATGGTCACCCAAACCGAGGCGACGCGGCGGGAAAGCTTAAGCTTTTTCTCGTCTCCGATTGCCATAAAGCGGAGAAGAATGTGGGGCATTCCGAAATAACCGAGTCCCCAGGCAAGGGTGGAGGCAACCGTCAGGGCATTGTAATTTCCGGTCACGCCCTTGGCCACGTCGTAGCCCTCAAAAACATTGAGGTATCCCGAAAGCTCGGAAACGTTGGCGAAAACCTTGTCGAATCCGCCGATGAGACCCTCTCCGAGGCCGAGCACGATAAGCAGGGCAACCGTCATGATTATGCTCTGTACAAAATCGGTGAAGGAGGCGGCGAAAAATCCGCCCAGCGTGCAGTAAAGAATGATAACCGCGGCGCTTATTATCATGGCGGTCATGTAATCCATTCCGAAAAGGGAGGAAAAGAGTTTTCCGCAGGCGCAAAATCCCGACGCGGTGTAGGGAATGAAGAAAACCACTATCATCAGCGCAGAAATGCAGGTCAGCACCTTTTTACCGTCGCCGAAACGGCGGGCAAAGAAATCGGGAATGGTGAAGGCGTCGATGCGGTGGCTGTAAACGCGAAGTCTTTTGGCCACGAAAAGCCAGTTGAGATAGGTTCCTATTGCAAGACCCACCGCCGTCCAAAAGGCCTCGGGCACGCCGGTCATAAGGGCAAGGCCGGGCATTCCCATAAGCAGCCAGCCGCTCATGTCGGAGGCTTCGGCGCTCATGGCCGTCACAAGGGGGCCGAGCTGACGTCCGCCGAGGAAGAAGTCGGAGGAGGTTTTGTTTTTCTTGCTGACCGCGAAACCGATGGCTATCATAATCGCCATATAGGCCAGTATGGTGATCAGCACTATCCAGTCGTTTGTTGTGAACATTTCCGTCACACTCTCCTTAAATTTTTGTTAACGGGCAAAGTATACCATACGGAAACACAGAATACAATACAGAACAGAGTACAGAACAAATTCTGTACTCTGTTTTAATGTTTTGGTTATTTTTCGCTTTATTTCGCGGAAAAGCGACAATACTTTTTAATATACTCGACTTGATACAAAAAATAAACTTTTTATTTTTTTATTCTTTCCATGAAAAAGGGCATAAGACGGCCGGCCGATTCCTTAAGGGAAAATTCGCCGTTGCACAGCCCCCAATCGTATATAAGCGACCGCTCGCAAAAGGCATAGTAACGCACAATGTCGTTGACCGTTTGCTTATCGGTCAGCTGACCCGACTTTTGCCCCGCAAGCACCAGCTTTCGCAGCAGGCGGTAGTAAACTCGGTTGTGGTCGAGAAGCTGTTTTTCGCCCTTGGCGGTCAGCTGGGTGGCATAAAGCCGCTTGACAAGCTCGAGATCAACCGTGTTTTCAAGCATATCGAACAGCTCGCGGTTTAAAAAAAGCAGCTGCTCCACACAATCGCCGTTCACGTCGAGGCTCGGCTCAAGGCTTTCGTATTTTTGGTCGAAAAGGTCGGCGAGGGTGCCGAGCAATGCGTCCTTACCGTCGAAATAATGATAAAACGAGCCTTTCGACGTGCCCGATTCGAAAATTATTTCCTCAACCGTCGTGGCGTCATAGCCCTGATCGTAAAAGAGCTTCCATGCCGCCGATACGATTTTGCTTTTTGTGTTGCGCCCGCTTTTCTTTGCCATAAGCTCACCTCTTTCTGTATTATAGTATAAGCCGCCACTCCCGTCAACGGCGGTTTTTTGCGGCATCGGGAAAAATGAATAAAAACATAAAAGACCTCCAAAGATAAGACCGAGCAATCTTTCGGAGGTGTTTATCATGAAAAAATTTTTACTTAATTCGGGAAAAAGGCGGCTTTTTACCGCCGCGCTTTTGCTTGGGCTTTGCGCCGCTCTGGCCTTTGAGGCCCTTTCTCTCAACGCCCTTTCGGGGGAAATCAGGGAAAATCTGCTGCGGCTTCACATTGTGGCAAATTCCGATTCGCCCGCCGACCAGCAGCTTAAAATCAAGGTGCGCGACCGACTGCTTAAGGAGGGGCGGCTTTTTCTCGGGAACGCGGAAACCAAGGAGCAGGCCGAGCAAATCATAAGAGAAAATCTCCCCTATCTTACCGACGCGGCGCGGGACGAGCTTGAAAAGAACGGCTGCGGCGACGGCGTTTGCGTCACCCTCGGGCAGGCGGATTTTTCCACAAGAAAATACGACGGTATCACCCTCCCCGCCGGGGAATATGAGGCGCTGCGGGTGGTTATCGGCCGGGGCGAGGGGAAAAATTGGTGGTGCGTCATGTTTCCGCCCATGTGCGTTTCGGCCGGCTGCGAGGTTGCGTCGGACGGCGAAAGGGTCGAGGAAATTTTAAGCGACGGCGGCGCCGAGCTTGTGTCGGGAGGAGACCGATATAAGGTAAAATTCAAGGCGGTGGAGATTTATGAATCGCTTAAATCCGCCGTCTGCCGCCTTTTCGGCGAAAAACAGCGGTCGGACAACGACCCCTAAGAATTCCAATACTTTCTGTCAAGAGAGCGATACTGTATGGCCTCCATGATGTGATTTTGGTCGATAACCGAAGACGACTGAAGATCGGCCACCGTTCTCGCCACCTTAAGTATGCGGTCATAGGCTCTCGCCGAAAGGCCGAGACGGTTAAAGGCCACCTCCAGCATATTTCTCGCCCGATCGGTCATTTGGCAGGCCTCGGGCAGCACGTCGGGGGTTATGGAGGCGTTGCAGGAAAAGGGCAGTCCCTTAAAGCGGTTTTGCTGAATTTTTCTGGCCTCGTTGACCCGCTCTCTGATCGCGCTTGAGGGCTCGGCCTTGCGGCTGTCGGTCAGCTCGTCAAACTCCACGGGAGGAACCTCGATATGTATGTCTATACGGTCGAGCAGCGGTCCGCTCACCCGCCCGAGGTATTTCGACACCGATTTTGCCGAACAGGTGCATTTCTTTTTCGGGTGGCCGAAATTGCCGCAGGGGCAAGGATTCATGGCCGCCACAAGCATTATCTCGCAGGGGTAGGCCACCGAGGCCGCCGAACGGGAAATCACAACCTTTTTATCCTCAAGGGGCTGACGGAGCACCTCCATCGCCGAGCGGGAAAACTCGGGGAGCTCGTCCAGAAAAAGCACGCCGTTGTGTGCAAGGGAGACCTCTCCCGGTTTCGGGAAGGTGCCGCCCCCCGCAAGCGCCACCGCCGAAACATTGTGGTGGGGAGAGCGGAAGGGGCGGGTTCTTATAAGACCCACATTGTCGGGAAGAGCCCCGGCAATGGAATGGATTTTGGTGGTTTCTATCGACTCCTCAAAGGTCATGTCGGGAAGAATTCCCGGAAGTCTCTTTGCAAGCATACTTTTGCCCGAGCCGGGAGGGCCGATAAGCAGCACATTGTGTCCCCCCGCCGCCGCCACCTCGAGGGCTCTTTTGGCCGCCTCCTGGCCGCAGACCTCGGAAAAATCGGGGAAATGAACGGGAACCGACGGCGGATAGTCCTCGGGAGAGGCGGGCGGGATTTTTGAAAACCCGGTGAGGTGATCGACGACATTCAGCACGTTTTTCGCGGGATAAACCTCTATTCCCTCCACAACGGCTCCCTCGGGAGCGTTCTTTTCGGGAATGAAAATGCCTTTAAAGCCCAGCTCCCGCGCCTTTATGACCATGGGAAGCACACCCGCCGCAGGGCGTATCTCCCCCGACAGCGACAGCTCGCCCACAAACATAAGACCGTCGAAATCGGCGTTAAGCTGACCGCTTTTTGCAAGAACCGACAAAAGTATCGGCAAATCGTAAAGCACTCCCGACTTTTTTATGTCGGCGGGAGCGAGATTGACGGTTATGCGGGAGGGCGGGAAGGAAAATCCGCAGTTGGTCAGCGCCGCGCGCACCCGATCTCTCGATTCTCTGACCGCCGAGTCGGGAAGCCCCACAATGTCGAATTTGGGAAGTCCCTCGGAAATGTAGGTCTCGACCTCTGCGGCGAAGGCGTCGATACCGAAAAGGCCGGCGCCGAAAATTTTATCGTTCATACTCTTCTCCTGTTCAGTCGCTGTTTTTAAGCGAATTGAATCCGTTGCCCATGACCTGACCCACGTCGCCCACAATGACAAAGGCGGTGGGGTCGATTTGTATAATAATCTTTTTAAGACGGAAAACCTCATGCTTTCTGACGGCGCACATGACCACCCTGCGGTCGTCACCCGAATAGGCGCCGGTGGTTTTAAGGAGGGTGGCGCCGCGGCACAGCTCGACGGTTATGCTTTTTGCGATTTCGTCGGCCTTTCTCGAAAAGACGTAGACCACCTTGCCGCTTCCCGCCCCGTAGAGCGAGCGGTCGATTATTGTGGTGGAAACGAAAATGACGATTATGGCATAAAGGGCGCTGTCGACGCTTTTGTAAACGATCGCCGCCCCGGCGAGAATGACGGCGTCAAGAGCGAGAATTATATGCCCCAGCGAAATATGGGGAAAGGCGTGCTTTATAAGCTTTGCGAGAATGTCGGTGCCGCCCGTGGTTCCCCCGCGGACGAAAATCAGCGCCATGCCCGCTCCCGACAGCACTCCGCCGTATATGGCAGCAAGCATGGGGTCGCCGCTGTATTTGGGCACAAAGGGGGCAAGCACGTCTATAACCGCCGAGGAAATGAGTGTGGCGGCGACGGTTTTTAAAAGAAAGTCCCGCCCGAGCACCTTGGCACCGAAGAAAAATAGCGGCAAGTTCATCAAAATGACCGCCGTACCGACAGGAAAGCCGGTCACATAATTTATAAGGGTCGAAACGCCTGTCAGCCCGCCGGGGGCAATGCGGTTGGGCAGGGTGAAAACGTTGACCGACAGGGAATAAAGCAGGCTCCCGCAGAAAAAGGCAAGCAAACTGAGAAGATTTTCGGTTGAAATATATTTTTTCATGCTTCCTCCCTAAAATCAAAGCAAAGGGTTAAACGGCGAAAACGGCTTTACCACTCGTATTCCCGAAGGCTGCCCGCCTGCTTAAGGCTCTCAAAGCCCGTCTGGCGCAGCGCCTCGTAAACTCCCACCGCCACCGAATTCGAAAGGTTGAGACTTCTTGCGTCGTCCACCATGGGAAGGCGAACGCAGCTGTCCTTGTGCTCAAAAAGCAGCTTTTCGGGGAGGCCCTTTGTTTCCTTGCCGAAAACGAGATAGTCCCCGTCCTTATATTCGACCTGGCAATGGTTTTTCGTCGCCTTGGTGGAAAAGAAGAAAAACCGTCCCTTGTTCTTTTCGAAAAATTCGTCGAGATTCTTATAATAGTTTATGTCGAGCAGCCACCAATAATCAAGCCCCGCCCGTTTTAATTTTTTATCGTCGATTTTAAAGCCGAGGGGCTCGACAAGATGAAGCCGAGAGCCTGTCGCGGCGCAGGTACGGGCGATGTTGCCGGTGTTTTGGGGTATTTCCGGCTCGACCAGAACTATATTAAACATTTAATCACCTTTTATTCAAAAATAAGCCTGTGCTCCCTGTCGGGGCAAAGGGTCAGCGAAAGCTCGCCATGACCGTCTCCGCAGCGGAAAAAGGCGTTTTTTTCGCTCGTTTGAACCGTCATGCGGTCGGCGCAAAAGGCGCAAAGTCCTCTGTCGTTTTTGTCGAAAAGACAGCTTCGCACGCTGCGCTCGGCGCTTCCCTCGGTTTTGAAAATTCCGTTATAACCCGACCTCTTTCCCATTCCGAAATAGGTAAAGTCGGTATTTTTAAGAGGGATTTCAAGGCCGAAACGGGAAATTTCAAAGTCCCCCGCGGGAATTGAGCAGTCGAGTGTCACCCGACCGTCGGGAAAAACGCACCAAACCGCCGTTAGGGTCTCTTTTTTTGCCGATTTTTCGGCCATGTAAACATATTTGCAGCAAAGCACGGCTGTTTTTCCGTCCATGGAAAAATCACAGCCGCAAAAGGCGGGGAAAAGAGCTTTTTCACATTCAAACTTAAGCTCGGCAGCGCCGTCGGTCAGCTTTTTTCGGTCGAATTCCATGCTTTCAAAGCGGCCGAAAACCTCGGAAAAGACATAGTTAAAGCGTTTTCCTTTTATAAAGAATTTTCCGTCCTCGTTTTTCACCGAAAGGCCGTCGCCGTCGGTCTCGGGCGGCGTTTTTCGGGGACGGGAGGGCAGGGCAAACTGCACCGAGCCTTCGGAAAAACCGTCCTTCGCCCATTTGCAGTCCCCGAGCCTTTTAAACTCAAAGCGAATGAAATTTTCGTCCCCCTCGGGCAGGTCGAAATCCAGATGAATTTTCTCGCACCTGCCGGGAGAAAGGGGCAGCGCCCCCACAAAGCCCTCGGCCGTCACCTTTCCCCTCGAGGTGACCTCAAAGGAGCACTCGAGATGCGAAAGAAAGCTGAAGGAAAATAGATTCGTTATGTAAAAATCCCCCGACGAGGCGTCGATTTCCTCCACCTTGAAGAAGGGCAGGAAATTTTTGATGTCGAAAAGGCAATCAAAGGGGTTTTCGACAAAGCAGCCGAAAAGGCGTATGTCGTCGCTTTTTACAAGGCCTCCCGCCGCAACGGCAGGCTTTTTGCCGGCGAAGGGGTCGTCGAAAACCGACAGGTCGGGCGGGCAGACAAAGATGTCGGGGCGGCTGTCATATCCCGAAGTGCGCACCGTGTCGGCGGGGTCGCCGGCATAGAAAACCGGAAGGGGGCAAAGGGATTTGACAAGGGAAATTGCGTCGAAAAGATTTTTGCCCTCGCCGCAAAAGCTTAAAAAGGCAAAGCCGGCAAGGCAGGTGTGGCTGCGAAGGGCGGTTACCCTCTCGGTTATTATGCCTTCGACAAGGGGGAAAAGGGTTCCGTCGGAAAAAATTCGAAAATCTCCCGCCGCCTTAAATGCGTCGGCGCTCACCCCGACGTCGGCAATGACGAGAATACCGTATTTGTCACAAAGGGACAGCACCCTGTCGCAGTCGCCGTTTCCCTTTAAAATAATAGAATTGACGTGATTTTGCTTTAAGGTGACAATGTCGGCCTTTATCTGCTCGGCGGTTTTGCCGAAGGGGTCGTATACTCCGCCGCAAAAGCGAAATCTTCTTCCGTTAAGGCGGAGCCCCTCGGTCATGTCGCTGTCAAGCCGTTTAAAGCCCACATATTTATATATATATTCGCCGCATATCTCGGCCTCGAGAATGTAAAGCTCGGGCTGTTCGTCCGACCAGATACGGGGGCGGGCGACCTTAAGCTCGGCGGTGCCCTCCTCGGAGAAGTCGGCGGCGCTCACCCGCTCGCCCTTTGTGTCATAAAGGGTGCATTTTCCGCCGTCGATGAATTCCCCGAAGGCGCGGACAGAAAGGCTGCCCTCAAAAAATCCGTCGTCAGGCTCGGCCGAAAGGGTCAAATCACAAATGTGACCCTTTGAGCGGGAAAGAAAATAAAAGGGGGCGAAAATTCCGAAGCTTTGGGCACCTCTTTCCAGTAAAAAGCCCGTTTTTGACGAAGAGCAAAGCAAAATCGCCACACGGTTTTTGCCCGGCTTTAAAAATCTCGTGACCTCAAACTCGGTCAAATGACCCGTTCCGTCGCACACGGCGGCGGGACTGCCGTTTATAAAGACCCTCATCTCCCCCAAAAAGCCCTCAAAGGCAAGATAGGTTTTCCGACCGGAAAAGTCGAGCTCCACGTCCTTTAAAAAGAGGACGCAGGGTTCGGCGGAGGGAAGGTCGGGAAAGCAGAAGGGAGTTTGGCGGCGCTTTTCAAAAAGGCGGGGAAGCTCGGTCTTTTCAAGGCGGGAGCAGTCGAAATCCTCCTCAAAATATTTTTCCGACACCGCCTTTTCCCCCTCAAAAAGGCAAAAAGCCCATTCTCCGGCCAAAGAAACCTCGGTCGGCGACGGGCTTTTAATATCGGAACCAAAATCGACGGGGCTTCCTTTGGGAAGATAGCGGCAGCGCCCCGCCGCGCGGGACAGTATTGAAAATCCCATGTCGAAAAATCCTTGAGTCATTTTTGTTTCCCCCTGTTTTCAGCGGTTGCAAATATAGTCGGTGACGGTCAAAACCTTACCGTCGCGAATGAAAACTCTCGGTACGCGCTTGCCCAAAATGCACACAAGCTCGTAATTTATGGTGTCGGCGGCCGCGGCAACCTCGTCAACCGACAGCTCGGCATTTCCGCTTTTTCCGAAAACGGTCACCTCATCGCCGACCTCTACGTCATCTATGTCCGAAACGTCGAGCATGAGCTGATCCATGCACACCCTGCCCACAATCGGAGCCTTTTTGCCCTTTATAAGCATATATCCCTTGGAGGAAAGGCGGCGGGGATAGCCGTCGGCATAGCCGATACAAACAGTGGCAAGTCTCATGGTTTTTTGCGCCGTGAAGGTCATTCCGTAGCTCACGGTATCGCCCTTTTCCACCGTTTTGACCATGGAAACCACGGTTTTAAGCGACATGACGGGTTTTAGCGCCGCCGCATTTTTAAGGGCGGCCGAGGGACACAGTCCGTAGAGAGTTATGCCCTCGCGGACGCAGTCGAGAGCGGCAAAATCCCGTCCCACCGTCAGCGAACCCGCCGAATTGCAGCAATGCTTGGTTTCAAAATGTATGCCCCGTTTTTCAAGGGCGGTGCAGCGGTCGACAAACAGCCTTGCCTGAGCCCTTGTTATGTCTCCGTTTCGGTCGCCGTCGAAGTCGGCCGAGGGGAAATGGGTGAAAATTCCCGTTATTTCAAGCCCCTCGAGGGCGGCCGTTTCGGCAATTTCGTCGATACATCCGTCGTTTTTGGCAAGAAATCCGAGTCGACCCATGCCCACGTCAAGCTTTATGTGGCACTTTATTTTAACGCCCTGTTTGACGGCGCTTTTCGAAAGAGCCTTTGCAAAGGAAAGGCTGTAAACAGTTTGGGTTATGTCGTTTGAGGCAAGCTCCCCCGCAAGCTCGCAGGGGGTGTAGCCCAAAATGAGAATCGGCTCGGTTATGCCGAAGTCGCGGAGCTGCTCGGCCTCGGAAATAGATGAAACGCCGAACATGGAAACTCCGAGCTCGGACAGGGTTTTGGAAACCATCTCCACCCCGTGGCCGTAGGCGTCGGCCTTGACTATTCCCATAATCCCCGCGCTTTTCGGGACGGCCTCTCTCAACACTTTATAGTTGTTTATAAGGGCGTCAAGGTCGACCTGCGCCCAGGTTCTTCTGAAAAATCTGTCAGACAAAAAAACACACCTCTGAAATTAAATGGCGAATATCTGCGGTCAGTTGCACTTTCTAAGCTCCTTGGCCGCCTTTTTGTATCTCGCATTTACCTCTCTGACAATTTCGTCCCAGCTTACGGGGAGGGTGTTTTTGGCAACATCCCCAACCTCTTTAAGCTTTCCCGAAGCAAAGATTTCCTTTATTTTTTCGGCCATGGACTCGGGCGCGGCTTCGGCAAAATAGCCGTTAACGCCGTCGCTGATATATTCCGAGGCGCACCCCTCGGCCAAAAGGGCGGGGGTTGAAAGGGCGGCCGCCTCCCTCACCACCGAGGGAAAGCTGTTGTCGGGGGACGGATAAATCAGCAGATCGGCCAGGGAAATTACCGCCAAAAGCTTGGAACGGTCGGAAATGTGACCCAAAAACATGATGTTGTCGCGCAGCCCCAGCTTTTCGGCCACGGTTTTTATATAGTCTCCGTCGGGCCCCCTGCCCACCGAAAGCAGAACATAGCGGTCGTCGGTCTCCTTAAGCTCGAGGCAGGTGTCCACCACAAGGCGGACGTTTTTCTGGCGGCTCAGGGCGCCGAAATAAAGAAGAATCCGTTTGTCCTCGGGTATTATCAGCTCTTCCCTCAGAGCCTCTACCCGCTCCTCGGGAACATACTCGCCGATAAACTCGGTTCCCCTGCCCACGATTTTTATGTCGCCTCGAAAGCCGTAGCTTCTCAGCACGTCGGCCGTGCTTCGGCTCTGAGCCCACACCTCGTCGGCGCGGCAATAAAATTTAACTATGGAATTTGCAAGAATTTTTCCGATTATTTTATTTTTTGAAAGAGAGATAAGCTCGTCGCAATACTGCCTGTGGAAGGAGGCGATGACGGGAATTCGGTAGCGTTTTCCGAGCTTTAGGGCAAACTTGCCCACCCCGAAGGGCGAATGGGCATGAAAGGCGGTGAAATTGCGCTCCTTGAGCTTATTTCTCAGCTTGCGGTCGAAAACGGGCAGCGGGAGCTTTCTTCCCAAAAAGGGCAGGCGCACCGACGGCACCCGAATGACCTCATAGGGATAATCGTCCTTTGAGGGGGAGTCGGCCGTTGGGCAGACCACGCAGCAGGTTCCCGTTTCGTTCATGCGCACGGCGAGACTGTCCACCGTTTCGGCCACCTTGTCGGCCACGGGATAGAAGGTGTCGGTAAACTGAATGGAGGAAACGGTGCTGGAAAGCTTGCGGTTTTTGCGGTTTTTCTTTCCCCGCATCGAATTGGTGAAAATAACGAAAATTCCCATTGCGAGGAAGGCATAGTAGCAAAGAAATCTCCACACAAGCACCGCCCAAAAGAGCATTCCCCCCGCAAGCGAGGAAAAAATGGCGTAAAAGGAGCTTTCGGCGGCGCCGGAATTTCCGGGGGTGGGAATGAAGGAAATGGCGGCGTATATAAATACGCACAGCGAAAAGAGCTGAATAAAGCCTTCGTGAACCCCGAAGGCACGCAGCACGAAATAGGGCATGGACATGAGCGACGCCTCATAAACAAGGGAGAAGAAAAAGGTCTTGGAAATGAGCATGGGGGTCTTGGAAATGAGCACAAGGCTGGAACGGTATTCCTCAAGGGAGACAAAAACCTTTTGGCTGGTTTTTTCGAAATCCTTGACAATGTGCAGCTTGTGACACAGCCACAAAAAGCCCTTGATTATCTTGCCGAAGGTTCTCGGCATGAGGGAAAAAAGCACGATAACGGTGGGCACAAAGGCGTAGAAAAGCAGACCGACATACGCCGAATATTTAATGACCGGGTAGGCGTCGGCCGCGCCGCCGTTGAAGATGAAAATAATAAGCGCCAAAAAGACAAAGGACATCTGAAGCACAACAAAGCCCGCAATGGGAAGGGAGGCCGCGGTTCCGCCGGTGTATCCCCTCTTTTTCAGATGAAATATCTGAAAGGGCTGACCTCCGGCGCCGAGGGGGGTGATATTGTCGTAATATTTCCCCAGCACCGCCACCTCAAAGGCGGTTCTTTTGTCGCTTTTTCCGGCCGAGGCCCTTATCATGGCCTCGTATTTAAAGGTCTCCATAAGTATGCAAAGGGCAAAGCAGCCGATTCCCGCAAGGATAAAGAAAAAGTTTATCTGGGACATGGGGACCGACTCGGCCTTATTTTCGCCGCCTGCGAATTCTTTGACGGCTATGTATGCGATAACGCCCACATTTATAAGTGCAAAGCCAAGGAACATCAGCACTTTTTTGAGCTTACTCTTACCTTTAGGGGGCGTTTTACCGCTCTTTTTTTCGATTTGACTCATCGGTGTTGCTCTCCTGTGTTTTTTGTTTTATGTAAATGACGTTAAAATCAAAATGGTCGTACTGCCTTATTATATCTAAAATATATAAAAAAGTCAATATAGCCCCTCCGAATGATACAAAAATGTAACCCTCCGCCGAAAAGAGTTCCCCTTTTGCCCTCTCCCTTTTGGCCGCAAGAGGCAAAAATACCGCCCTTTATCTTGTGCTTAAAGGAAATTTGTGTTACAATAATAATGAATAAGAAACTTTTCCAAAAAAGAGGTTTTATTTATGCCCATTCGAATACAGGACGAGCTGCCGGCGGCCAAAACCCTGCACGACGAAAACATATTTGTCATGACCGAGCACCGCGCCGCCCACCAGGACATCCGTCCTCTTAAAATAATTCTGCTGAATTTAATGCCCACCAAGGTGGCCACCGAGACCCAAATTCTCCGACTGCTCAGCAACTCCCCCCTTCAGGTGGACATCGAGCTGCTTCAGACCGTCACCCACAGGGCAAAAAACGTCAGCGCCGAGCACCTTTTTAAATTTTACAAAACCTTTGACGAAATAAAGGACGGCCGCTATGACGGCATGATAATCACCGGAGCGCCGGTGGAGCTTATGGAGTTTGAAGAGGTGGATTATTGGGACGAGCTTTGCATGATCATGGACTGGGCCAAGAAAAACGTCTATTCCACCATGTTCATATGCTGGGGCTCCCAGGCCGCCATGTATCACTATTACGGCATAAAAAAGCACCTTTTAGACAAAAAGCTGTGCGGCGTTTTTTCCCATGAAATTCTGCTGCCGAGCCACCCCCTTATAAGGGGCTTCGACGACTGCTATTTCGCTCCCCACTCACGCTATACGGGGGTGGACATTCAGGAGGTCGAAGCGGTGAGCGACCTTGACATAATCGGCGTTTCCAAGGAGGCGGGTGTTCACATTGCCGCAAGCCGCGACTGCCGCAGATTTTTCATTTCCGGCCATTCGGAGTATGACAGGGGCACCCTTGCGGGAGAATACGAGAGAGACCTTAAAAAGGGGCTTAATCCCGAGCTTCCCCTCCACTATTTCCCCGACAACGACCCCGACCGCCTGCCCCTTATGAATTGGCGGGCCCACGCAAATCTGCTCTTTTCCAACTGGCTCAACTATTTCGTATACCAGCGCACCCCCTATGATCTTGAAGATTTGGAATAATCAACAAAACCGTTACAGGAGATTTATAAATTGTTAACAAAATGAATTTATAATAATTGTAAACGATTAAGGAGAGGGTAACATGTCTGCAAAAGTTTTAATAGTCGACGACGATAAAAATATATGCGAGCTGCTTCGGCTTTATATCGAGAAGGACGGTTATGAAACGGTCATCGCCAACGACGGCGACGAGGCCATTAAAACCTTCGGTGCCGAAAAGCCCGACATCATTCTTCTCGACGTCATGCTCCCCAAGCTTGACGGCTGGCAGGTCTGCCGCGAAATACGCAAAAGCTCTCAGGTTCCCATCATCATGCTGACGGCCAAGGGCGAAACCTTTGACAAGGTTTTCGGGCTGGAGCTGGGGGCCGACGACTATATCACCAAGCCCTTTGACGCAAAGGAGGTTCTCGCCCGCATAAAGGCGGTTCTCCGCAGGGGCGCAAAGCCCGAAGAAAACGGCGACAAGGTGGTAAAATACGACAAGCTTGTCATAAATCTGACCAATTACGAGCTTTGGGTGGACGGAAAGCAAATCGACACCCCGCCCAAGGAGCTTGAGCTTATTTATCATCTGGCCTCCAACCCCAACCGCGTTTTCACAAGAGATCAGCTGCTTGACGAGGTCTGGAGCTTTGATTATTACGGCGATTCCCGCACCGTCGACGTGCACGTCAAGCGCCTTCGCGAAAAGCTTGAGGGCGTTTCCGACAAATGGTCGCTCAAAACGGTTTGGGGCGTGGGTTATAAATTCGAAGTGAGATAGCTTTATGAAAAAGAGCTTTTTCAGAAAATTTTTTCTCGCCTACACCTCGGTCACCTGTATCGCCATTGTGGTTCTCGGCGCGATAATCTACACCTTCACCGGCAGCTACTGGCTTCAGACCAAGCGGTCGGCTCTCTCGGCCGAGGCCGACGCCATCGCGCAGCAGGCGGGAGTGCTGGGCGGAAATCTGCGCTATATCATGCAAATAACCGAAATTGTCACATCGGCCACCGAAAGCCATGTGCTCGTCATCATAGACGACGGAACGGTGGCCATTTCCGACGCCTCCACCGTCAACGACGGAGTGACCGAAATTTCCTCCGACATTGCGGCGACCGCCCTGACCGGCACCTATTCGGCCATCGGGGACCTCGGCGGCGCGCTTAAGGAAAAGAGCGTCATCGTGTCGGCTCCCATAACGGTGGGAGGGGAGACGGCGGGCGCCGTGTTCAGCTTTATCCCCTATGCGGGGCTTGGAATTTTCCTTTCCAACATTCTTAAAATATTCGTGCTGTCGGCTCTTTGCGTGCTTGCCATCATACTTCTCGTCACCTCGCTTTTGACGGCCAACATGGTACGTCCGCTTAGAGACATGGCCGACGCCGCGCGAAGAATGTCGAAGGGCGACTTTTCCAAGTACATTCGTGTAAACCGCGAGGACGAAATCGGCGAGCTTGCCGTCGCCTTCAACAACATGACCCATTCGCTGTCGGTCAGCGAACAGCAGCACAGGGGCTTTGTGGCCAACGTTTCCCACGAGCTAAAGACCCCCATGACCACCATTTCCGGCTTTATCGACGGAATTCTCGACGGCACCATAACCGGCGACCGCCAAAAGGAATATCTCGAAATTGTTTCGGCCGAGGTAAAGCGGCTTTCCCGCCTTGTCACCTCAATGCTCAATCTTTCAAAGCTCGAGGCGGGAGAGATTGAGATAAAGAAACAGGCGGTCAACATTCCCCGAACGGTGCTGTCCGTCGCCATACAGCTTGAAAACCAAATTTCCGACAAGGACATCACCATGGAGGGGCTTGATTCCCTCGAGCCGACGGCCGTCGTGGCCGACAGAGACCTTATGTATCAGGTCGTTTTCAACCTTATGGACAACGCCATTAAATACACTCCCGCCGGCGGACGCGTCATAGTCAAAACCGAAAACTCGGAGGAGGGACTTTCCTCCCTCACCATAACAAACACCGGGGTGGGTATTCCCGAAAAGGATCTGCCCTATGTTTTCGACAGATTTTATAAGGTGGATAAATCCCGCGGCGCCGACAAAAAGGGTACGGGGCTCGGTCTCTATCTTGTCAAGACCATTCTCGCCATGCTCGACGGCCAAATTACCGTCAAGAGCAAGGAAGGGGAATACTGCGAATTCACCGTGCTCATGCAAAGCGCGCCGCTGCCCGACAACAACAATCACACGGAGGAATAATCATGGACGATTTTGAAAAGAAAACTCCCGAAGCTTTTGAGGACACGTCTGAAAAGGCAAATGCCTCGCAAAACGGCGCAGACGGTTTTAAAGATGAGCAGACTGCGGAAAATTCCGCCGCTGCCGAGCAAAAGCCGGCCGAAGAAGGCGAAAATCCCGCGACCACATACAGCTTCGGAAAATATTCGCAAAACGGACGCCCTCCCGAAAGCCAGCCCGCCTTTAACGCCGCCGAGCACCCCGAAAACGCTCAAAGCGGCGGAAATTTCGGCGGGAGCGGACAAAACGCGGGGCAGTACGGCGGCCAGTCGGCTGCCGAGCCCGGAAACGGGCAAAATCCCGCTCAAAACAACGGACAAAACACGGCGGGCGGCGCTGCCTACGGGCAGTATACCCCACCGAGACAGAATTATTACGGCGGCCCCTATTACGGTCAGCGCGGGCAATACGGCGGATATTACCGTCCGAACACTTCCCCTCCCCCCTACGGCTATAACCGCTATCCCTACGGGCAGTATTACAACAACAGTCAGCCCGCTCCCGCCCCCGCGAAAAAGGGCATGAGCAAGGGTCTTATCGCCTTTATCTGCATTGTGTGCTGCGTCGCCGTGGGCGTTATGGGACTTTCGGCTGGAATGCTCATAACAAGGTCCGACCCCTCGGCAGACAACGGCTCCATGAGCCTTATCGAGGACGGCAGCAAGGACGGCTCCCCTTCGGATTTCGACATTAAAACCGAAGGACAGAGCGACCGCACCATGACCTATGAGCAGGTCATCACCGCCGTGCAGAACAGCGTGGTCAGCATAACCGTCTATAACGCTTCGGGCAGCGCCGCGGCGCAGGCCTCGGGCATTGTCATGGACACCGACGGCTATATTCTCACAAACGACCACATCTATGCCGAGGTTCCGAATGCCGCATTCCTCATTTCCATGGCCGACGGAACAAATTATAAGGCGTCCTTTGTGTCGGGCGACACGAGAAACGATTTGGCCATTCTCAAAATGGAAAGCCACGGAGACCTGACCCCCGCCACCTTTGCCACCGAGGCGGTCAAGACCGGCGAAGAGGTGCTTGCAATCGGCGCGTCGGCAGGTCTTGAGGGCAGCGTTACCCAGGGTATAGTCTCGGCCGTCGACCGCAGGGTGTCAAACGGCACCACCTCGGAAAAATACATTCAGACCACAGCCGCCATAAATCCGGGCGCTTCCGGCGGCGCTCTCGTCAACATGAGCGGTCAGGTCGTTGGTGTTTGCTCGTCAAAATACGCAAGCACCGACATCGACAACGTCTGCTTTGCCATTCCCATGACCCGTGCGCTCGGCGTTATCGACCAGCTTAAAAAATACGGCGCCGTCACCAACAGGGCAAAGCTCGGCATAACCTATACCTATATAAATACCGTCACCGCCGAGATGAACAACATGCCCACCGGGCTGCTTGTCAAAAGCGTCGACAGCGACAGCAATCTCTACGGCAAGATAAACAAAAACGACGTCATTACCAAGGTGGACGACACCGACATCGTTTCGGCAGATCAGGTGCTTAACATTGTGGAAAGCGCCGCTGTGGGCGACGAGGTCACGCTGACCGTATACAACGGCTCCACGGGGGCTTATTTCGACGTGACCGCGAAGTTTATAAAGGCATCCTCCGGCTCGAGCTATACCACCGGGGACGACACCGCCTCCTACAACACCCAAAATCCCTATGATTTCTTCGGGGACGAAAACAACAACAAAAAATAAAGCCGGCAAGGGGCACAGTCCTTTCGTCGGCCCACTTTAAGCGGCCGACGCTTTCGGAACTTTCCGAAAATCGGCCGCTTTTGTTTTGAAAAATCTGCCCCTTAAAAGGGGAAAAAACTCCGTTTTCCGCTCTGTTGAGGGGCAAAATTCACACTTTGGCTTTCGTTTGGAAAATTTCCCTTATATTTACGAAAAAACCCTGTTTTTTTCCCCCGAAAACCATTGACAAAAAGATGACAAGCCTTTATAATTAACATATAAGTGTGAGTTTGTAACAGAAAATAACAGACAGAGGTGAAAGCATGAGCATTGCCCGCAGGGAAAAGGTTTTGACGCTGCTCCGCGAAAACGGAACCGTCATGCTCAAGGAGCTGGAAAAGCTTTTTCCCGAAGTTTCAAGTATGACCCTGCGAAGAGACCTTGAATATTTCGAAAATCTGGGTGAGGCCGTGAGAATACGCGGCGGCGCCCGCTACATCCGAACCATCGGCGAGCAGGAGGACGTTTATGCCCTTCGCGCCGCCAAAAATCAGGACGCCAAAACGAAAATCGCAAATCTCGCCCTGAAATTTATCGAGCCCCGCCGCTCGGTTTTTATCGACGCCGGCTCGACAGGAATGTTTCTTGCGAGAAATCTTCCCGACCTTAATTTTTCGGTGGTTACCTCGGGTATAAACGTGGCCATGGAGCTGTCCAAGCGGTATAAGCCGTCGGTCACCATTCTCGGAGGTCTTATAAACCGCAACAATCTGGCCGCCTCGGGAAATCAGTCGAGCCAGATAATCAATTCCCTTAACATTGACACGGCTCTCATCGTCGGCTCGGCCTTTTCGGCCAAAAACGGCTTCACGGTGGGAAATTATGAAGAAGGGGTTCTCAAAAACGGCATAATGGCCAAGGCCGACAAGCGCATCATGCTTATCGACAATTCCAAATTCGGAAAGAGTATGCCCTTCACCTTCGCCCACATGGAAAACGTGGACATTCTCATAACCGACAGGCGCCCCCCCGACGACATAACGGAGCTTGCCGAACAAGCGCAGGTTAAGGTCATTTACGAATGACTTTAATATAAAATCAAAAATCTTTTTTAGGAGGAAATATAAATGGCAACACCCGTAATGATGCCCAACGTAGGTATTTCGGTCGAAAGCTGTATTCTTACCGAGTGGCACAAGAAAAAGGGCGACGCTGTAAAAAAAGGCGACGTTCTTTTCACCTATGAAACCGACAAATCGACCCTTGAAGAAGAGTCTCCGGTTGACGGAATCATGCTTGAACAGTTCTTTAAAGAGGATGACGATATTCCTACCATGACCAACGTTTGCGTCATAGGTAAAGAGGGAGAAAGCACCGCCGAGTTTGCACCAAAGCTTGACGGCGACGCCGAAGAGGCTCCCGCAGCCGCTCCCGCCGCACCCGCATCGGCAGCTCCCGCAGCGGCTCCCGCCGTTCCCACCGCAGCAGCTCCCGCTCAGGCAGGCGAATTCATCAAAATTTCTCCCCGCGCAAAGGCTCTTGCCGAAAAGACCGGCATTGATCCTCACTTTGCCGCTCCCACCGGCCCCAACGGCCGCATAATCGAGCGCGACGTGCGCACCCTTATAGAAAACGGACCCACCGCCACCTATGCCGCCGCAGGCGAATTTGCCGGCGCAGCAGGCACCGGACTCGGCGGAAAGTTCTCGGTCGCAGACATCGGCGCAGTTCCCGCAGCAGCAGCCGCTCCCGCCGAGGCAGGCCCCGAATATGTCGACGAGAAGATGCCCAACATCCGCAAGGTCATTGCAAAGCAGATGGTGGCTTCTCTCTCCACCGCCGCTCAGCTCACCCACACCACCTCCTTCGACGCCACCGAAATCATGGCGTTCCGCAAGAAGGTCAAGGAAAGCGGCGAGAAACTCGGTCTTGCCAACATCACCCTCAACGACATCATTCTCTTTGCCGTATCAAGAGTGCTTGCAAAGCCCGAGCACAAGGCTCTCAACGCTCATCTGCTTAACGGCGACACCATGAGATACTTTAACGGCGTTCACCTGGGCGTTGCCGTGGACACCGACAGAGGACTTGTGGTTCCCACCATTAAAAATGCTCAGAACATGAGCCTTAACGAAATCTCGGCCAAGGCAAAAGAGCTTGCCACAACCTGCAAGAACGGCGGCGCAACCCCCGACATGCTGTCCGGTGCATCCTTCACCGTTTCCAACGTCGGCTCCTACGGTATCGAGAGCTTCACCCCCGTTATCAACACTCCCCAAACCGGTATTCTCGGTGTTGACACCATCACCACCCGCATCCGCGAGGTAAACGGCGAAATTAAGACCTATCCCGCCATGGGACTGTCTCTGACCTACGATCACCGCGCTCTTGACGGAAGCCCCGCTTCCAGATTCCTCGTCGACCTGAGAAACGCACTTGAGAATTTCTCTCTCCTGCTTTCCAAATAAGGAGGATTTAAAATGGAAAAATATGATCTTATCGTCCTCGGCGGAGGCCCCGGCGGATACAATGCCGCAGAGAAGGCCGCTGCCGGCGGACTTAAAACCCTTGTAATCGAAAAGAGAGCTCTGGGCGGCGTTTGCCTTAACGAAGGCTGCGTTCCCTCCAAGTCCCTCCTTTATTCGGGCAAGGTTTACAACTATGTCGTAAACGGCGACCACTACGGCGTTACCGCCACCGGCGCCGCCATCGACCAGAAAAAGGTTATCGAGCGCAAAAACAAGGTTGTAAAGACCCTTGTTTCGGGCATCGGTGCACAGATGAAAAAGCTGGGCGTTAAGGTCGTCTACGCCGAGGGCAAAATTCTCGGCCGCGACGCCGAGGGCTTTAAGCTTGAGGCTGAGGGCGAGACCTATATTTCCGACAAGCTGCTTGTTGCCACCGGTTCGGCTCCCGTCGTTCCCCCCATTCCCGGACTTCGCGAAGGTCTTTCCGACGGCTTTGTCATGACCAACCGCGAAATTCTCGACCTTGAAGAGATCCCCGCAAACCTCGTAGTTATCGGCGGCGGAGTTATCGGCCTTGAAATGGCCGCCTACTTCAGCTCGGTGGGAAGCCACGTTACGGTTGTTGAAATGCTCGACCACATCGCCGGCAACACCGACCGCGACATTTCCGAAATTCTTAAAAAGACCTACGCCAAGAGAGGCGTTGAATTTAAACTCGGCTGCGCCGTCACCGCCGTCGGCGACGGAAAGGTCACCTTTACCGAAAACGGTAAAGAGGCTTCGGTTCCCGCCGACAAGGTGCTCTGCTCCATCGGCCGCCGCGCAGTGACCGCCGGCTACGGACTTGAGACCCTTAATGTCGAGCTTGAGCGCGGTGCCATTAAAACCGACGAGTGCATGAAAACCAACATCGCCGGCCTTTATGCCTGCGGCGACGTCAACGGCAAGATCATGCTTGCCCACACCGCCTATCGCGAGGGCGAGGTCGCCGTTAACAATATGCTGGGCAAAAAGGACCGTATGCGCTATAACGCCATTCCCTCGGTCATCTACACCAACCCCGAGGTTGGCTCGGTGGGCGAGACCGAAGAGTCGGCCAAGGCCAAGGGCTATGACGTCGAGTGCGTTAAGCTCCCCATGATGTTCTCCGGACGCTATGTCGCCGAGAACGAGGAGAGAGACGGAATAATCAAGGTTATTGTGGACAAGAAATACCGCAGAATTCTCGGCGTTCACATGATCGCAAACTATGCCGCCGAAATAATTTACGGCGCCGCTATGATGATAGAGACCGAAATCACCGTGGACAACCTTAAGGAAATCGTATTCCCCCATCCCACCGTCTGCGAGGTCATCAGAGAAGCGCTGTTTGAAATTAAATAATAATAAGGAGTTGTTTTAATATGCCTAAGTCAATGTATGTTAAACCCGAAGACAAATTCGCAAAACGTACCATTACCTTCAAAGACATCCCCGTTTGCGAATACGACAAGACCGTCAAGGACGAGAAAAAGAATTTCTCCAAGGAAGATTTTCTCGGAATGTATGCCGACATGGTCGCCATCCGTGAGTTTGAGACCATGCTCCAGAGCATCAAGCTTCAGGGCGAATATAACGGCAAAAAGTTCACCTATCCCGGCCCCTCTCACCTTGCAATCGGTGAGGAAGCAACCGCAGTAGGACAGGCCTACACCCTCGACGTCGACGACTTCATCTTCGGTACCCACAGAAGCCACCATGAGGTTATCGCAAAGGGTCTTTCGGCCATAAAGAAGCTTTCCGACGAAGAGCTCATCAAAATCATGAAGGAGTTCAACGACGGCAAAAACTATGAAATCGTCAAAAAGCACAACGACACCGACGACGTTAAAGAGCTTGCCCGCGACTTCTTTATGTACGGTCTGACCTGCGAGCTGTTCGCAAAGGACAACGGCTTCTCCAGAGGACTCGGCGGCTCCATGCACGCCTTCTTCCTCCCCTTCGGCATTTATCCCAACAACGCCATCGTCGGCGGCAGCGGTCCTATCGCTACCGGTGTTGCTCTTTACAAGAAGTGCAACAAGAAGCCCGGCATCGTTGTTGCCAACGCCGGTGACGGCGCCGCGGCAAGAGGCCCTGTTTACGAGGCCATGAACTTTGCCGCCATGGATCAGTACAATGATCTTTGGGAGGACGGCTATAAGGGCGGACTTCCCATCATCTATAACTTCAACAACAACCACTACGGCATGGGCGGCCAGACCAAGGGCGAGACCATGGCCTACGGCGACCTTGCAAGACTGGGCTGCATCGCTCAGAATCAGATGAACGCCGAGCGCATCAACGGCTGGAATCCCCTCGCCATGATCGACGCTTACCGCCGCGCCCGCAAGACCCTCGAAGAGGGCAAGGGACCCGTTCTTCTCGACGTTGTTACCTACCGTCTGTCCGGTCACTCCACCTCCGACGCCATGTCCTACCGCACCAAGGAAGAGGTCGAAGAGTGGGCAAAGCTCGATCCGCTGACCGTATTCCCCCAGCAGATCATCGACGCCAAGGTTGCCACCAAGAAGGAAGTGGAAGCCGTTCACGACGCAGTCGTAGACCGCAACCACAGAATGTTCGAGCTTGCTTCCGACCTTGAGATTTCTCCCTACACCGATTATGACAAGCATCCCGATCACATCGAGAGCAGAATGTTCTCCAACGGCGTTAAAGAGAAGATGGACGACCGTCCCTGCGACGTTCTCCAGAAGAAGGAAGACAACGAGCGCGTTAAGAAGATTGCCCGTTCCGAGCGTTATGCCTTTGACGCAAACGGCAAGCCCTTCTCCAAGGCCAAGGTTTACAACATCCGCGACGGTCTTTTCGAGGCCATTATGGATAAATATTACACCGATCCCACCCTGGTTTCCTACGGTGAGGATGTCCGTGACTGGAACGGCGCTTTCGCAGTTTACCGCGGACTGACCGAGGCTCTGCCTTATCATCGTCTCTTCAACTCCCCCATTGCCGAGTCGGCAATTGTCGGCTCCGCAGTAGGTTATGCCATGGCCGGCGGCCGCGTAATCGCCGAGCTCATGTATTGCGACTTTATCGTCTGCTCGGGCGACGAGGTATTCAACCAGATGGCAAAATGGCAGGCAATGTCGGCCGGCGGCCTTCAGATGCCCGTTGTTCTCCGTGTTCCCGTGGGCTTCAAATACGGCGCACAGCACTCTCAGGATTGGACCTCCCTCTGCGCTCATGTTCCCGGACTTAAGGTTGTTTACCCCGTAACTCCTTACGACGCCAAGGGTCTTATGAACACCGCCCTCAACGGCACCGACCCGGTTTGCTTCTTCGAGAGCCAGCAGCTCTACGATAAGGGCGAGGAATTCGTTAAGGAAGGCGTTCCGGAAGGATACTATGAGATTCCCTTCGGCGAGCCCGCCATCCGCACCGAGGGTAACGACGTTACCATTCTCACCATCGGCGCAACCCTTTACACCGCCATGGAAGCCGAGAAGATCCTCCGCGAGCAGTACGGCATCACCGCCGAGGTCATCGACGCCCGTTCGGTCGTTCCCTTCAACTATGAGAAGGTTGTCGAGTCGGTTAAAAAGACCGGCCGCATAGTTCTTGCCTCCGACGCAGTAGGCCGCGGAAGCATCCTCAACGACATGGCCACCAACATCACCAACCTTGCCTTCGATTATCTGGATGCACCTCCCGTTATCGTCGGTTCCGAAAACTGGATCACTCCCGCTTCGGAATACAAGGAGCAGTTCTATCCCCAGCCCTCCTGGATCATCGACGCCATTCATGAGCGCCTGATGCCCATCGCCGGCTACACCGCAAAACACAGCTACACCGACGCCGAGCTCCTCCGCAGAGCCGAAAAGGGTGTATAATAAATAGTCTTTTGACCCTAACCGGGGTTGCTGAAAACTTCTTCGGCAACCCCTTTTGTGAATTTTTCCGCGAGTCGCTTTAAGACCGCGGGCATGAAAGGACGACAAATATGAAAGCAGTAATGTACGGCGCCGGCAACATCGGCCGCGGTTTTATCGGTCAGCTTTTCTCACAGTCGGGTTATGAGACCGCCTTTATCGACGTTGCTCCCGCAGTTATCGAACAGCTAAACACACAGCACGAATATCCCGTGCGTATTCTTTATAAAGAGGGCTATGAGGAGTCCATGGTCAAAAACGTTTCCTGCGTTGACGGCAAGGACCCCGAGGCCATTGCAGACGCCATCGCCGAGGCCGACGTCATGGCCACCGCCGTGGGCGTTAACATCCTCAAATTCATCTTCGGCAACATCGCCGGAGGACTGAGAAAGCGTTGGCAGGACCCGAACAAGGCTCCCCTTAACATCATCATCTGCGAAAACCTTATCGGCGCCGACAAATACCTCAAGGAGGAAATCGGCAAGCTTCTTAACGACGACGAAAAGAAGCTGCTTGACGAAAAGGTCGGCTTTGTTGAGGCTTCCATCGGACGTATGGTTCCCGTTCAGACCGACGAAATGAAGGGCGACAACCCCCTCCGCGTTTGCGTCGAGAGCTATGGAATTCTTCCCGTTGACAAGGCGGCCTTTAAGGGCGAAATCCCCCCCATCAAGAACATGGTGCCCTTCACTCCCTTTGAGTTTTATATCGAGCGCAAGCTCTTTATTCACAACATGGGACACGCATTCACCGCATATCTCGGCAGCATTATGGGCGTGGATTATATCTGGCAGGCAATCGAAAATCCTTATGTCGAGCTGCTCGTCATGCGCGCCATGCAGCAGTCGGCAATCGCTCTTGCCACCCGCCACAACGTGCCTTATATTGAGCTTAACGACCATGTTGAGGATCTTCTTTCCCGCTTCGGCAACCGCCAGCTGGGCGACACCGTCAAGCGCGTTGGCAACGACCTCAACCGCAAGCTCAATCCCAACGACCGCATTATCGGCGCTCTCAATATGTGCGTCGAGCAGGGCGTCACCCCCAAATATATCTGCCTTGCCGCCGCAGCCGCAATGAATTTCAAATATGACGAGGTTTCAAAGAAACCCGCCGAGGAAATTCTTGCCGAGATCTGCAAGATTGATAAAAATTCCGACGCAGGCAAGCTCATTCTCGAGTATGACGCCGCAATTAAGAGCGGAAAGACCGTTGAAGAGCTTTTCAAAATGATGAAATAAGCTTACAAAAAAAGAAATACGCCTTGACATTCAAGGCGTATTTTTTATTTTAAGGCAATTATTTTGACGGGGTGTCAAGCAGGCGGCCGTGAGCCTCGGCCTTTTGCTTCGACTTTTTAAAGAGCACAAGAAACGCGGCGAATTCGGCCATAAAGGTCAGCACCCAGGAAATCGGGTATGACACAAAGAGACAGGAGGCGTTGTGGAAAGCAGGGTCCTGAAAAATCGTGTATATCCACACTATTCGCATGACGCATACTCCGGCAACGGTTATTATCATGGGGGCTACCGACGAGCCCATACCTCTCAAAATTCCCGTCATGACGTCCATAAGGCCGCAGAGAAAATATGGCAGACAGACAAAGGAAAGACGGAGCACCCCTTCGGCAATGGCGTCGGGAGAGTCGGTTATGTAGATTTTAAGAAGGGCGGGCGAGGCAAGATACATGGAAACGCCGCATACGATTCCGGTCACGGCCACCGATGAAAGGGCGATGAGCATAATCTTTTTTATGCGGTCGAATTTTGCCGCGCCGAAATTTCTTCCCACAAAATTAAGCGCGGTCTGGTGGAAGCTGTTCATGGTGAGGTAAACAAAGCCCTCAAGATTTGCCGCCGCCGCATTGCCCGACACGGCCACAGAACCGAAGGAATTTATCGACGACTGAATTATGACGTTGGAAATTGAGAAAAGCGATCCCTGTATTCCGGCGGGCAGCCCTATTCTCACTATCTTCGCCAGCGGCTTCTTATAAAACCGCATTTTTGAAAGGTAAAGGCGGCAGTCGTCCTTTCTTTTCATAAGGGCGATAACCACAAGAAGGGCCGACAGCGTTTGGGAAACCGAGGTGGCAATGGCCACTCCGGCGACGTTCAGGTCAAAGAATTTGACGAAAATATAATTGAGAATTATGTTGAGCACGCCGGCAATCGACAGATAAATAAGCGGCCCCTTAGTGTCTCCGGCGGCGCGGAGAATTGCCGAACCGAAGTTATAAACCATTCCGCCTATCATGCCGCAGAAATATATCTCCATATAAATCGACGAAAGGTCGATTACGTCGGCGGGAGTGGCCATCATTTCGAGAAAATTTTTTGAAAAAAGCACGCCGATGACGGTGAGAAAGGCTCCGCCGAGAATTGCCGTGGGAATGGCGGTGTGAACCGTTTCGAAAACCGTTTTGCTTTTTTTTGCGCCCAGCGCGTGAGCCACAGACACGCCGGCGCCCACCGAAAGACCTATAAACAGGTTGACAAGCAGATTTATAAGCGCACCCGTGGCGCCCACCGCCGCAACCGACAAACTTCCGCAGAAATTTCCCACCATTATAAGGTCGGCGGCGTTAAAAAGCAGCTGCAGAATTCCCGTCAGTATTATTGGGACGGTGTATAAAATCATTTTTTTAAAAAGACCGCCTTCAAGCATTGGGTCGCTTTGACGGTTTTGCTGCAAGGTATTTTCCGACATATTTTATTTCCTTTTTATATTTATTTTACATATAAAATTCTATCACACAAAATTTTTCTTTTCAAGACCGTTTTGTGCAGTTTTTATTTGAACGCTACCCTTAAAATTTATGAAAAATAACCACTTTTGAGCCTTCATTTTGCGGCCGATTTTCGGGGGAATTTACTTGCTTTTTACAGCCATTTGTGTTATTATTGTATACATAAAAATATATTTTGGGTTGATAGCGGAATTTTTAAATTTGAACGGAATTTTTTTGGCCGAAAATTTGAAAAAAGAAAGAAAAAAGCCTGTATTTTTTGATTTGCGCCCCTTTAAAAAATCCCTTCGGGCGCCCCATTTAATTTATAAAAAAAGGAATGAGAATGACGGATGAACACATTTGAAGAGGTATGGGAAAATGTTTGCGATTATTGTAAGGATGAAATTTCCGGAGTGGCATATAACTGCTGGATAAAGACGCTCTCTCCGGTCAAGCTGCACGGCAAGGTGGCGGTGGTTTCGGCCCCCACGAAATATCAGCGGGATTTAACCGAAAGTCACTATAAGGAGCTGCTCGAGCGCGCCTTTTCCGAGGTTTTCGGATTTCAGGTGTCGGTGGAGGTTATTTCCGAGGAGGAAAACGCTCCCTCAAGACCCGAGCCCGAAAATATCACCGAAACCTTCACCTTTGACAACTTTATCGTCGGCCCCTCCAACGATTTCGCCCACGCGGCGGCGGTGGCCGTGGCAAAGAACCCCGGAAAGCAGTATAATCCCCTTTTCATATACGGAAAGCCCGGCCTCGGAAAGACCCATTTGCTCAACGCCATTAAAAACTATGTTTCCGAGCACAATCCCGGATTTAACATAGTCTATACCCAGGGCGAGGCCTTTGCAAACGAGATAATCGACGCCATCCATTCGGGCAGCACACCGGATTTCCGCGAGAAATTCCGCAACACCGATATGCTTTTTGTGGACGACATTCAGTTTATCGCCGGCAAGGATTCGACCCAGACCGAATTTTTCAACACCTTCAATTCCCTTCACGAGGCCGGAAAGCAGATCGTGCTGACCTCCGACCGCCCCCCAAAGGAAATAAACTCACTCACCGAGCGACTTCGTCAGCGCTTTGAAATGGGACTTCTTGCCGACATTAAGGAGCCCGACTACGAAACCAGGGTTGCGATTATCCGCAAAAAGGCAGAAGAGCTTAACTTTGAGATGTCCGACGCCGTGGCTCAGTGCATCGCAAATCAGATCAAGACCAACGTACGCCAAATCGAGGGCGTGCTCAACAAGCTCATGGCCTATACCAATCTGACCAGCGAAAAGCCCTCCATTTTCAATGTCATCACCGTCATAAACGAAATTCGCCGCGACGAGGTGGACAATACCATAACGGTGGAGAAAATCATGGACGCCGTTTCCAACGCCTATGACGTCACTCCCGCCGACATATGCTCCAAAAAGCAGCACATGGAGATTTCCAACGCCCGCCACATCGTCATCTACATAGCAAGCCAAATGACCGGCATGACCCTTAAGCAGATCGGCGAGAAAATAAACCGCAACCATTCCACCGTTTCGGCCTCCCTTAACAAAATGGAAAAGGAAATGGCCAAAAATCCGAGACTTCGCGCCAACATCGAGGACATCATGAAAAACCTCAAAAACGAATAATAAGTTTTCGACACGGGCTGAAAAATCAGCGCGCTCAAAGCGGCGGTTTTTGCCGCGCTTTCGGCCCGAATTTGTTTAAATCTTTTTTAAAGACGAGCAAAATCAAGGCTTGCGTGCGGTTTAAGTTTTTTAAAGCCTGTTGAAAATATTTTTCGTTTTTCGGTTGCACAAGGTTACATAATACCTTTATTTTTCGACAAAAATTTTGAAATGTTTTAACTTTCAACTTTCAAAACTTTTTAACGGTTTTATCTGTTATCTTTTTAAAAGATTTTCCGACATTTTTTTGACAGCCCGCTTTCGGCTTTAATGCTCGGACAAGACGTGATTTCAACACTTTGACAGCCCCTATTACTCTTACTGAATTAAACTTATATTACTTAAGGCACAAACCCGAAAAATTTTCCTTTGTGTCCCAAAATTATAACGGAAGTGAAATTATGAAGCTCATATGTGAAAAAAATAAACTGACCGAGGCCGTTTCCAAGGTTCAGATTGCCACCGTTTCCTCCTCCCTTCCGGCCCTTGAAGGAATTTTCTTCGACTGCAAGGACGGCTACCTCACCCTGACGGGTTACAACCTGGAAATGGGAGTGACCGCCGCAGTTGAGGCAAAGGCCGAACAGGACGGACAAATCATAATGTCGGCCAAGTATTTTTCGGAAATAGTGCGGAAAATCCCCGGAAACACCGTTTCCATCGAAACCGACGATAAATATATATGCACAATAAAAAGCGGAGAAACCAAGTTCTCCATAATCGGTATGCCGCCCGAGGAATATCCCGACGTTCCCACCGTGACGGGGGGAGACGGCTTTGAAATCGAGGGAAATCTTTTTGCCGGCATGATAAGGCAGACCCGCTTTGCCGTGGCAAAAAAAGAGGATAAGCCCATTTACAACGGTATTTGCTTTTCCCTTGGCGGCGGCGAGATAACACTTGTCGCGCTGGACGGCTACCGCCTTGCAATCAGAAAGGAAAAAATCGACTTTGACGGCAGCCTTAAATTCGTCGTGCCCGAAAAGACCCTGAGCGAAATTTCAAAGCTTATCGGCGACGGCGAGGAAAAGGTAAAAATTTCGGTGGAAAAGCGCCACATTATCTTTGAAATCGGCGGCTGCATAGTCATTTCCCGTCTGCTTGAGGGCGAGTTTATGGATTGGGAGTCGGCCGTTCCCAAGGCCTGCACCTCCACCGTTCTTGCCGACACTCATGAGCTGCGCTCCTGCATCGACCGCGTTTCCCTTGTGGTCAACGACCGCGACAGGGTTTTTGTCAGATGCTTTTTTGAGGAAAAGGAATTCAAGGCCATGTGCGAATCCACCGTTGGCAACGCCGTTGACAAGGTGGGAATTTCTCTTGAGGGAGACAGGGTGGAAATCGGCTTTAACAGCCGTTATCTCATCGACGCACTTCGCGCCGTGGAGGACGACCGCATAAAAATCGAGCTAAACGGCGCCTTTTTGCCCATTAAAATAATGCCGACGGAGGGGGATAATTTCCTATTTATCGTTCTGCCGGTGAGAATTACAAAGGGATAAGACATGAAGATTAAATTATCCGAGACGGTAAAAAAAATCAAAATCGAGACCGAATTTATCAAGCTCGACTCCTTTTTAAAGCTGGCAAACGCAGCGGTGTCGGGCGGGCAGGCAAAGGAGCTTGTTCTTGACGGCAAGGTGCTCGTCAACGGAGAAATCTGCACGGCGAGAGGAAAAAAGCTTTATGCCGGCGACAGAGTTTCGGTTTTCGGAAAAGCTTATGAGGTTGAGGGAAAATGTATCTGACCGCCCTGCGGCTTGACGGCTTTCGCAACATTAAAAATCAAGAGATTTTTCCCTGCGGCGGGGTCAACGTCATTTTCGGAAACAACGCCCAGGGCAAAACAAACCTTATAGAGGCGATTTTCTTTTGCTCGGGGCTCGGCTCCTTTCGAGGAGCAAAGGAAGCGGAGCTTATCCCCTTCGGACAGGATTTTTTAAGTCTTTCGGCCGACTTTTTTTCAAAGGGACGAAACCGAAAAACGGAAATCAAAATTTCAAGGGAAAAAAAGAAAATTCTGCTGTCAGGAGTTCCGCAAAAGCGGCTTTCCTCCCTTTGCGGGGAATTCGGCTGCGTGGTTTTTTTTCCCGACGACCTTTCTCTCATAAAAAGCGCTCCCGAAAACAGAAGAAAATTTTTGGACACGGCTCTCTGCACGCTAAAGCCGGGTTACCGAAAGCTGCTTTTAAACTATAAGCGGGCCCTTTCGCAGAAGAATTTTCTGCTTAAAACCGCCTTTAAATATGACAAAGACACGGCCGACGCTCTGCTTGACGGATACGACCGCCACATTGCGAAATTCGGCTCGGTCATTTGCGGCCAGCGAAAAATATACACCGAAAAAATCTCGGTTTTTGCCGACGGATTTTTTTCCGGGCTGTCGTCGGGAAAGGAAAGCCTTTCGCTTTGCTATGACGGGAGCAATTTTGCCGGAGAGGACGGCGAGCAAAAGCTTTTCTGCGAGCTTTTAAGCTCGAGAGAACAGAGCCTTAAAACCCTTTCCACCCCCGTCGGCCCTCACAGAAACGACCTTATCGTCGACATAAACGGCATTTCGGCCAAAAGCTTCGGCTCCCAGGGGCAGCAGCGCTCGGCCGCCATTGCCCTCAAGCTTGCCGAGGCGGCGGTGCTCAGGGAATATTCCGGTGAACAGCCGATAATTCTGCTTGACGACGTTATGAGCGAGCTTGATTTCGGAAGGCAGGAATATATTCTCAACAGCCTTAAGGAGGGTCAGGTTTTCATAACCTGCTGCGACCCGAAGCAGATTTCGGGACTTAAAAGCGGAAAGGCATTTTTGACCGAAAACGGCCGTTTTGAGGAGACGGATATATGAAAAAGACGGTTTTTCTCGGAATAGGCGAGCGCGCGCTGCCTTGCGAAAAAATTATCGGAATTTTCGACCTTGACAAAACCACCGTCAAAAAGGACACAAGGGAATTTCTGAAAATCAACGAGCAAAAGGGTCTTGTGCAGACGGTGGGTTTTGACATTCCCCTTTCCTTTATCGTCACGGCCGACAAAAAAAATTCGGCAAAAAAAGGTAAAGAAAAACAAAAAAACGGGGTCATTCTGTCACCGGTTTCGGCGTCGACCCTGCTTTCAAGAGCAAAAAACGGCGGATAATTTTCAAAAGAAAAAATCCCTTTAAAATAAAAATTTTTCGGTTGTTGCATGGTTTTGTGCAACCGACCGCGGATTTCGGACCCCTTTATGACGGGTCAAATCAGGAGGTTATAAAATGGAAATCGAACAGATGCCGAGCGTCAAGGTAAATGAGGAGTACGACGCCGAACAAATTCAGGTGCTGGAGGGTCTTGAGGCCGTCAGAAAGCGCCCCGGTATGTATATCGGCTCTACCGGCGAGCGCGGACTTCATCACCTTGTTTACGAAATCGTCGACAACTCCATAGACGAGGCTCTTGCCGGATACTGCACACACATCGAGGTGGACATTCTCCCCGGCGACATCATCTGGGTCACCGACAACGGCCGCGGAATTCCCACCGGAATCAACAAAAAATACAATATGCCCGCCGTCACCATGGTTTTCACCATGCTCCATGCGGGAGGAAAATTCGGCGGCAGCGGATATAAGGTGTCGGGAGGACTTCACGGCGTGGGCTCGTCGGTTGTCAACGCGCTTTCCACCTGGCTTGAGGTGGAGGTCAAAAACGGCACCGACATTGTCAGACAGAGATATGAACGGGGCGCGATCGTCACCGAGCTTGAAAAAATCGGCGAGACGAGCGAGACCGGAACAAAGGTCACCTTTAAGCCCGACCCCGAGGTTTTCACCGACACCACCGAATATGACTATAACACGCTGTTAACAAGGCTCAGAGAGCAGGCCTTCCTCAACGCCGGCGTTAAAATCACGCTGACCGACCGCCGTCCCGACGAGGACGGAAATGAACAGGTCAGACAGGACGTTCTGCACTATGAGGGCGGAATAAAGAGCTATGTCGACTTTATTCTCGAAAAATCAAAGAAGGACCCGCTGCTTCCCGAGGTCGTTTACATTAACGGCGTCAAGGGCGACTCTACGGCCGAAATCGCCTTTCAGTATAACGGCGGATATGACACCAAGATAATCAGCTTTGCCAACAACATCCACACGGTGGACGGAGGAACCCACGAAAGCGCCTTTAAAACCGCGCTGACAAGGGTGGTTAACGCCTATGCGAGAAAATTCGGTCTGCTTAAGGAAAAGGATCTGAACCTTAAGGGCGAGGACATTCAGGAGGGCATTGCAGCCGTCATTTCGGTCAAGCTTACCGACGCGCAGTTTGAGGGACAGACCAAGGCAAAGCTCGGAAACACCTCCATGGGTTCTATGGTCACCGCCATGGTGGGCGAAAAGCTTGCCGAATATCTTGAGGAAAATCCCGTTCCCGCAAAAATCATAGTAAACAAGGCCATTGCCGCTTCTGCCGCCCGCGAGGCCGCCCAAAAGGCAAGGGATCTGACCCGCAAAAACACCGGCGGAAAATTCAAAAAGCCGGAAAAGCTTGCCGACTGCATTTCAAGAGACCCGAACGAGACCGAAATTTTCATCGTCGAGGGAGACAGCGCAGGCGGTTCGGCCGTTAAGGGAAGAGACGCAAGAACCCAGGCAATACTGCCCCTTTGGGGAAAAATGCTCAACGTCGAAAAGGCCCGCGCCGACAAGGTCTACGGCAACGACAAGCTGACACCCGTGGTGCTTGCTCTGGGAACCGGAATCGGCGAGGAATTCGACATAACAAAGCTTCGCTACGGCAAGATTTTCATCATGGCCGATGCCGACGTCGACGGCTCCCACATACGCACCCTGCTGCTGACGTTTTTCTTTAAATATATGCCCGAGCTTATCGAAAACGGCAACATTTACATTGCTCAGCCGCCCCTTTTCAAGGTGTCGAGAGGCAAGAAGTTTTTCTATGCCTTTTCCGATGAGGAAAGGGATATGTATATCGCCTCTCTCGGCGGAAATGCCGACGTTCAGCGATACAAAGGTCTCGGTGAGATGGACGGCGAGCAGCTTAACGAAACCACCATGGACCCGAGATACCGCACCACCCTGCGCGTCACCATGGCCGACGCCGAAAAGGCGGCTCAGACCATTACCCTTCTCATGGGCGACGAGGTCGAACCCCGCCGTCAGTTTATCGAGCAAAACGCCACCTATGTTCAGAATCTTGACGTCTGATTTGCAAAGGGTTTTGAGTTTGGAGAATGTCTCACCGTGCGGAAAAAGCCTCCCATATAATTGAAAGGGTTAAATGTTAATTAGCCTCCCCTGTGAGCGGTCGGTGGCAAAATCTTTGATTTTGACGGAGGGGTTGTGCAGTTAAAGCATAAAGCTGCATTGTCGGGACTTTAGTTTTCACGTCAGTTTTGTGAAAAAGACAGTTCCCGTCAAAAGAAAAAGTTGATTAAAAAGACAATCCCTCAGTCGCTGCGCGACAGCTCCCTTTACACAAGGGAGCCGAGAAAAAGGACATCGGTTCTTTACGCAAGGGAGCCGAAGAAAAGTACATTGGCGTTTTACCAAGGGAGCTTAAATAAAAAGACAACGGCTTTTTATACATAAGGGTCGAGGAAAAACATCGATTCTTTACGCGAGGGTGCCTAAGAAAAGAGCGTTGGTTCTTTACATAAGGGTGCCTAAAAAAGACATGGGTTCTTAAGTAAGGAAGCCGAGGAAAACAGGATTTTCACGGCAATGAAGATACGCAGAATATCGGCCGAAAAATTCGGCATACAAACAAAAAGGAGAGTGGTTTAATGGCCATCAAAACGGTCAAATGCCCGAAATGCGACAGCGAAACCGCCGTCATAAAGGACGAAAACGGCAAGGTTTTCTGTCCCTTTTGCGGGGAGGAGATAGTCGACATTCCCGAAATTAAGGAGGGCGAGCAGTTTGAATATTCAGACGTCCCCGCCGAGAAAGACACAAAGAAAATCGAGCCGGTGGGAGAGGAAATAGACCTTTCCTTCGTACTGTCGGAAGAGGAGGTGGGAAACGCCCTCGAAACCTCGGGAAAGCTTAAAAAGCGCAAAATCATTCCCTTTATCGAGGCGGCGCTTTTCGGACTTCTCGGCAGTTTCTCTCTTCTTTCGATTATTTTCAGCTATGCCGGGCTTTTCGGAATGGGCAAAACCAAGCCTAACTTTTCCCACTATCTCGTGACGGTCATTTGCTTCTGCATGGTTCCCGCCGTTTTCACCCTGCCCGAGCGGCAAAAGAAAAAATATATCCGCTCGGCCACCTCGGGAAATCAGGTAAACCTTAAGGTATATGAAAATCTGCTTGAGGTTTGCGTGCTCGGCAATGAGGAGGACGCATGGCAGCTTGAGCTTGACGGAGACTACGGCATAAATTATGAATGCAATCAGACGGTTTTGAGCCTTAAAAACGGCCAAATTCTCGTCATTCCCGACCGAGCCGTCAAAGAGGAACAGCTTGAAACGCTGCACAAACGATTTAAAATCGAAAGCAAGGAAAACTAAATTCCTTTTAAGAATATAAATTTCATCCGAAAGGATAGGATAACATGAGCGAAAACGAATTTCAGCCCCACGCCAAACAGCTTGACGTCGAGCTGGTTGACGAAATGAGAAAGGCATATTTGGATTATTCCATGTCTGTCATCGTGGGACGTGCCCTTCCCGACGTGCGTGACGGTCTCAAGCCGGTTCACCGCCGTATTCTCTATACAATGTATGAAAACGGACTGACCCCCGACAAGGCCTACCGTAAGTGCGCCGACACCGTCGGTTCGGTGCTTGGCCGCTATCACCCTCACGGCGACGCCAGCGTTTATGACGCCCTTGTCCGAATGGCGCAGGATTTTTCGCTGCGATACATGATGGTGGACGGCCACGGTAACTTCGGTTCGGTTGACGGTTATCCCGCCGCAGCATACAGATATACCGAGGCAAAGCTTTCCAAAATTTCCATGGAAATGCTGCGGGACATCGACAAGGACACGGTGGATTTTCAGACAAACTATGACGACCGTCTCAAGGAACCCACCGTTTTGCCCTCGAGAATACCGAGCCTTCTTGTCAACGGTTCTTCGGGTATCGCCGTCGGTATGGCCACCGAAATTCCACCCCACAATCTCGGCGAGGTCGTGGACGGAATGTGCTATCTTATCGACAACCCCGAGGCTGAGGTTTCCGACCTTATGGAATACATAAAGGGACCCGACTTCCCCACCGGCGGAATTATCATGGGCTATTCGGGAATTCGCGCCGCTTATGCCACCGGGCGCGGAAAAATCGTGCTCCGCGGCCGTGCCGAAATCGAGGAAACAAGAAGCGGATATTACCGCATTGTCATAACCGAAATTCCCTATAAGGTCAACAAGCAGGAGCTTGTCAAGTCCTTTATCAACCTTATGAAGGACAAAAAGGTTGAGGGAATCGACGATGTCGTCGACTATTCCGGCCAGGACGGCATGAAAATCGTGGTCGACCTTAAAAGGGACGCAAATCCCCAGGTCGTGCTCAATCAGCTTTATTCATACACCCAGCTTCAGGTCACCTTCGGCGCCATTCTTCTCGCCCTCGACAAGGGCCGCCCGAAAATCATGACCTTAAAGGAAATGCTGCAAAGCTATATCGACTTCCAGTGTGAGGTCGTCACCCGCAGAACGGCGTTTGACCTTAAAAAGGCGAGAGAACGCGCCCACATTTTGGAGGCGCTCAAAACCGCCATTGACTTTATCGACGAGGTCATCCGCATAATCCGCGGCTCCAAGACCATTCCCGATTCCAAGGCGGCGCTGGCCGAGCGGTTCGGCTTTGACGACGTTCAGACCACCGCCATTGTTCAGATGCCTTTGGGACGTCTCGCCGGTCTTGAAAAAATCAAAATCGAGGACGAGCTCAACGCCCTTCACGCCAAGATTGCCGAGCTTGAGGGAATTCTCGGCGACGGACACAAAATCAGAGAAATCGTCAAGGACGAGGCCTATGCCGTCCGCGACCGCTATATCGACGACCGCCGCACCGAAATCACCATGGTTTCGGGAGAGGTTGACATCGAGGACCTCATTCCCAATGAGGACAGCATTCTCACCCTCACCCACAACGGCTATATCAAGAGGCTTCCCGCCGACACCTACCGTCTGCAAAACCGCGGCGGCAGGGGCGTTTCGGGACTTGCCAAAAAGGACGACGATTTTGCCGAATATATGTTCACCTGCACCTCTCACGAGTATGTGCTTTTCTTCTCCAACCTCGGCAGGGTCTACCGTCTCAAGGCATATCAGGTGCCCGAGGGCAGCCGAACCTCTAAGGGGCTTAACATCGTCAATCTCCTGCCTCTGACCGAAAACGAAAGCATAACCGCCATGCTGCACGTCCCCTCCATGGAGGAGGAGCTTAACCTTTGTATGCTGACCAAGAAGGGTATTATCAAGCGCACCCTCCTTTCGGCCTACAACACGGCGCGCAAAGGCGGAATTATCGCCATTGACCTCGACGAGGACGACGAGCTTTGCTTCACGGCGCTGACAAGCGGTTCCGACGAGCTCATCATCGCCACCAAAAAGGGCATGGCCATTCGCTTTAAGGAAACCGACGCCCGCCTTCTCGGCCGAACGGCAAGGGGCGTGCGTGCCATAAATCTCTCCGACGAAAAGGACGACAGCGTTATCGGCTGCGCCGTTGTTGAGGAGGGAAAAGCCCTTCTCACCGTCACCGAAACGGGATTCGGGCGGGTCAGCGAATTTGACAACTACCGTCTCCAGTCGAGAGGCGGAAAGGGTCTTATCAACTACCACACCGAAAAATTCGGCGATGTGGCTGCCGTTGCGGCAATTTCGGGCGATGAGGACGCCATTCTCATTTCGGCGGGCGGAATAATCATCCGAATTCCCACGGTCAGCATAAGCAAATTCGCAAGACCTTCAAAGGGCGTTCGCGTCATGAGAACCGACGAGGCCGACAAGGTGGTCACCCTTGCCCTCACCCCTCATGAGGAGGCCGAACAGGAGCCTTCGGAAGAGGGCGCCGAGCAGGCGGAACAGGCCGACGTGCTTCCCGACGGACAAAACGAGCAATAATCGGATTTAACAAAACGGGAGTAATGAATTTTGCTCCCGTTTTTTTGCGAAAAAAACCACCGAGAGACCGGAACTCTCGGTGGTGCTTTTTATATATTATATGTATTATAATGTAAGGGACTCACAGTTACATCAGATTTTGGGGGCAACCGCCTTTTGCAGAATTATGAGTGCGTCGGTGACGGTGGCTTTGCCGTCGCCGTTCATGTCGGCAAGGGCAAGCTGATTATCCGAAAATGTTATCTTTCCAACCGAATATTGGAGCGTCATAAGTGCGTCGGTAACGGTTATGCTGCCGTCGGCGTCGACATCGCCCTGCTCATATTCGGGGGTTTTTAACGTTATGCGGATGTTGTCATAGCCGATAAGGGCGAGGGCGCCGCTCGCAACCTCGCTTTTAAACCTCACCGAGGTGACATTTTTAATGTCAAATCCGCCGTCTGATTTTGTTTTGTCTATTTTAAGGGAGATTTCGCTCCAGCCGCCCACCGTCGGGGTGAAGCCTTCAAGCCCGTCAAGCTTAAGGGTTCCGCCGCCCGAGCAAAGCTCGACGGATTTCAGGTCGTCGGGGTCGACGACATAGACAAAGAATCGAATATCTTCCGCACTTGAAAAATCGGCAGGAGAGAAGGAGTATTCGGCAACGCCCAGTCCCGCACCGGTCATGACGAAATAACCGCTGCCCGAGGGCGAGCCCGCCGTCCAAAAGCCCGACTCAAAGCCGTCGGAAATGTGCCAACCCGAAATGTCCTCGCCGTCCCACAAAACCTTTTGCTCATACTTTTCGCCCTTGCCCGAGCAAACAAGCAGCAAATCGAAAAGCTTGTCATAATCGGCTACATATTTCTTTTGGCCTGCAAGCAGTCGGTCGAAATGCTTTTTGACCGCCAAAACGGCGCTGAGGTCGTCTTTTGTCGCCTTGTCCTTTTCGGGGAGTGCGGCAATTTCGCCGTTTACGGTGTTTATGTCGCGGAAAAATTCTTCCTCATCGGTGGGCTGCTGCTCGGTTCGGCCGAATTTGTCGACGTCGACAAGGGGAAAATCGCTTATAAGATTTCGAATATTTTCGGAGGGCTGATATTTTCCGTTTGAAAAATTCTCGAAAATTCCGTTGTCGGCCGTGTGAACGTTTGACGACACGTCGCCGTATTTTTCCACCCGTTCGTCGATTTTGAAGGGGTCGGAATTGTAGAGCACGTTGCTTCTTATGACGTTGCCCTTGGGATAACAGAATTCCTCGCCGTCCTCCCAAAGCTCGGCGATTTCGGGATAAAACCGATAAAGCTCGCTTTCGAGAAGGGCTTTGTCGGCCTCGGCGTCAAAATCGGCGGGATTGTTGCCCCAGATTATGCCACGCGCGTCGGCGTCGCCCGAATAGGGGGTAGCTTCACCGTCGCCGCAGGAGGCGAGAATGTTGTTTTCAAAGACGTTGTCCCGTCCGCCGCCTATTAAAAATGCGCGGTCGCAGGACACAAAAATATTTCCGTAAACGTCAAAGGCCGAGCCGCAGTCGTCCTGATAAACGGCGCTGCAAAAGCCGCTTTGCGCCCCCTCGCAGCGTATGATATTTTCGAAAAAGTTATATCTTATGACGTTGCCGCGGTTGAAATAGCTGCGCCCGGTGTATATGGCGCCGGCGTCGGAGGTTTCGGTGCAGATATTCTGCAGCTTGTTATACTCCACCGTGTGGTTTGTGCCCTCAAGATATATGGCAAGATGAGGGGCGTCGAACATATTGTTGTGGGAAATTTTCGCGCCCGAGCCGTAGGCCGCGACGGCGTGGGTATAGGTGCGATTGGCCCTTCCCCAGCCCGAAAAATCACAGTTGAAAACCGAATTTTCCGAGGGCTGCGACAGCGTTCCGCCCTCGACGGTCACGCAGCTTGCGCCCAGCCTGTTGAAAAAGCAGTTGAGAACTTTGTTTTTGTTTCCCTTCGCCGTCACCGCCGTGCCGTTTTGAATTTCCTCGAAAAGGCAGTTTTTGACGGTGCAGCCCTCCGCCGTCACGCTCACCGCCGAGCCGTCGTAGACGCCGGAAAACTTAAGGCCGCTTACCGTGATATTGTTTCCCTTTACCTCAAAAAGATTGCCCTTATAGCCGTTTATGAAAAGGGAGGAATTTTCGGGGGTTTCGCCGTCCTCGAGGGTGAAATAGAGGTTGCGGTCGGCGTCGATTGCATAGTCTGTCGGGGAATTTATTTCGGAAATGAGATTATAGAAGAAAATGCGCTGTCCCACGTTTATTCCGTAGTGGGACTGTTTGGTTTTGTCCTCGATAACCCCGGAGGAAAAGTCGATGTCCGCCCCCGCCGTGTAGTAGGACCAGTCGTTGCCGGGGTAGCCGCCGAACCAATAGGGCGTGCTGCCCATTATTTCGGAGCCGAAGGCCTCCGCGGCGGCAAGTCTGCCCTTTTCGTCCTCCACCTTAAAGGAATAGTCCCCCGTTTTTTCGGAAATTTTCAAAAATCCGTTTTCGGGATAGGCCGACATCGAAAGCTCGCGGGAGGAGTTTATATTAAATGTAAGGGGCGAACGGTTTGAGGGAATGTCGGAGGGGGTCATGTCGGGACAGAGGTTCCAGAGATTGACGGTGTAAAGGCGGTCGGCAACCTCGCTGTGCTCGAGAGAGCTTAGGATTTTTTCGTCGGTCACCCGCCGAGCCGAGGCAAGATTATAGCTTTTTGCCCCCGAAATCGCGGAGGGCGAGTCGGGATAGGAGGCATAGACGTCCCCCTCGTCGCGCTGGTCAAGCACAAATGGTTCGGTCAATGTGAAATCGCCGCGAATATAAACCGTGACGCTGTCGGCCGAGGAGGCTCTTGCCGTTTCCCTCGCCTTTTCAAGGGTTTTGAAGGGCTTTGCAAAGGTGCCGACATTGCCGTCGTCGCCGTCGCTTGCCACCACAAGGCAGGTCGCGTTTTTAAGGTCGGGAACAAAGCTCGGGTCCCTTCCCTTTTCGGCCTCTTCGCTCCAATAAACCCCCTCGTAATTCGGAACAAGGTCGGAGGAAATGTAGGTCTCGGCCGCAGAGGGCAAAAGGGACGAAAAGACCATTCCCGCCGCCGCCGCAAGACCGATGAATTTTGTAAATCCTTTTTTCATTGCTTTCTCCTCTTTTGAGTCGGGCGCCGTGAAAAAATGCCCGATTTTATTTATTATATTGTAACATAAATACATGGTAGTTTCAACATTTTTTGTAATCTCCTTTGGGTCGAGGGGCAAAAGTATGCCGCCGTAATTTTAAATTAAATCATCAATGCGCCGCCCTTTGCGCAAAATTCGGGCTGATTTCAGTCGGAAAAATGCGGGCGTATCCGACCTCTTAAAAAGCCTTCTGCCGCCTCCCTTTTTGCTCCGCCGCCACCGTCGGAGCGAGGGCAAATCTTCATCGAATGGAAAAGGCGGGGAGAAATACCCATTGGTCATTTTTTTCGCCGATTTCGGAGAATTTTTTCCCACCGAGAGCCGATTTTGAGTGAAAAAATATTATGAAAATATGTTTTTTGCCCCCATTTTTCAAAAAAATCGGATTTTTTCAAGGTGATTTTAATTAAATATCGGAATAATAAAGTTACAAATCTGATACTTTTTTGAAAATTTGAGCAGATTCCGACTCAATTTGTCATCATTTGTAACCTTTTGCGAAAAAATTCCTTGTTTCAAAAACGCATAATATTAAGATAATCAAAGAAAAGATGAGAAAATAAAAGAAAATAACGGGATTTCAGTTATGTGATTATAATTCACATAGCAGAGTAAAAGTGCACAAAAGAGGTTACAAAGGCATTACAGAAAATACCAAATAATAGATTTGTAACACTTTTGTAACCGTTTTATAATTTCATTTTGGAATTTATGCTTGTGTTTATCACCAAAAAAAACTTGAAAACCTCTTGTTGACGAAGGTAAACCGCCTCCATATAATATTGAATGTTCGTTGCGGCGGGCAAAAAATTTGCCGTCGGCCGCAAAATTTGCGCCTTAAATTACCTCTGCGCACTTCGAAAGGAATATTATTATGTTTACCGTTAAAGACAACGCAAAAGGAATACTTCGCTTTGTCAGAACCCCCGTTATCGTCCTGCTTGTTTTGACCTTCCTCATGTCGGGAACGGTTTTTGCATTCACCGCCGGCAAGGACGAAAAGCCCCTGACCGTTTTCAACAACGGCGTTAAGCAGGTTTTTACCACCGTGCTCACCGACGCCGACGAAATGATCTCGGCATACAAAATAAATGTTGCCGAGGGACACGGCACCGAGCTTTATGAAAATGCCGACGGATTTTATCTGTCGGTTGGAACCCCCCTCACCCTGACCGTCACCAAGGACGGCGAAACCAAAAGCGCCGACTTTCTCTGCACCTCGCTTGAGGTAGCACTTGAAAGAATGGGCTGCCTGCCCACCGTCAGCTATACCTGCGACCTTGACCTTTCCACCATTCTGACCGAGGACACCTCGGTAAATGTGGGATATAACTATGTCATGCAGCAGACGGTGAGCGAAGAAATCCCCTTCGAGACGGTTTGCACCGAAAGCGACGAGCTTTACGAGGGCGAGCAGAAAACCGTCACCGAGGGCGCAAACGGCCTTGTAAACAAGACCTATGCCGTCAGCTATCTTGACGGAAACGAAATTTCCCGCGAGCTTCGCAGCGAGCAGACCGTCAGCGAGCCTGTGACCTGCGAAATCTTAAAGGGAACAAAGCAGAAGCCCGCCGCCGCAAGCGTCGAAAGAGCCGAAACCGCTCCCGCCGCGGCCGCAGCCGTTTCCACATCTCAGTCGGGAATCACCTCAAGCGCCGACGTCAACGGCCGCCTTGTTTCCCCTCTTAATGTGGGAAGCACCATTCAGGTGGACGAAAACGGCCGCCCCCTTAACTATTCCAAATGTATAACCGCCGTCGCCACCGCCTATTGCCCCGAGGACGGCAACACCACCGCCGTGGGCGAACCCGCACAGCTGGGCTACATCGCCGTCAATCCCCGTCAGATCCCCTACGGAACGGTCATGTTCATCCGCGCCTCCGACGGAAGCTATATCTACGGCGTGGCCAAGGCTGCCGACACCGGCGGATTTATAAGCGATTCCACCGTTAAGGTCGACCTTTTCTTCGACAGCCGTTCTTCGGCATATCAATTCGGAAGAAGAAACGTGGAAATTTATTTCCTTTAATTGCTGATTTTTGCACAATAATCGTAACCCCTCGGATATGCGCCGGCATTGTCCGAGGGGTTTGTTTTACTTATTTCGGATATATCGTTTTTAAGCGGGCTGCGGTTTTGCAAAAGATAAAAATTTTTGCAAAAATCCGATACCCTTCTTTGAACGCTCGGCGTATCGCGGGATTTTTTGTTGAAACGCAAGGCAAAATATTGTAAAATATACGGGGAGGGACGCTCATGACAAAGGTTTTTTTTGCAAAGACAAGGACGCTTACGGGTGAAGAGTTCGAAAAAGCCTTTGCCGCCGCCGACGGCGAACGGCAAAAAAAGGTGCTCATGAAAAAAAGCCCCGACGGCCGTATTTCAAGCCTTTTCGGGGGACTTCTTCTGACGGCCGCCTTGCAAAGGGCGGGCATTTTTGAGGAGGTTTGCTTTGATAAACGGGGCAAGCCCATTCTGAAAAGCGGTATGCTGTATCTCAGCCTTTCCCACTCGGGAAAGCGGGTCATGTGCGCCCTGTCGGATGGGGAAATCGGCTGCGACTGTCAAAAACAGGTGCCCTTTTCAAAAAAAATCCCCGAAAAATATTTTACCGAAAATGAAAAAGCCCGCCTTGAGACCGCCGAAGACAAGGAGGGCGAATTTGCCCGAATTTGGGCGGCGAAGGAAAGCTGCGTCAAAATGACGGGACGGGGGCTGTCGAAGCTTTCCGCCGCCGACACCGACGCGAAAGGCGTATTTTTTAAGGAATACGACCTTTTTGACGGCTATAAATACGCCGTTTGTTCAAAAGAGGAAAATTTCCCCGAGAAAATGGAGGAAATTGAGGTATTTTAGGTCGAATTGACGTGAAAAGTGACAAATTATAAATCGTTGTAGTTCTATATTGACAAATATACTCTCACAAGCTATAATATTTATGCAAATCGGAATTAAAATCACGCTTGATTTGCAAAAGGAGAGTGGATTTTATGAAAAGCAAAAACACCAAAAGAGCGCTTGTCATGAGCGCTGTCGCCCTGCTGCTTTGTGCGGCTATGCTTGCGGGCGCCACCTTTGCATGGTTCACCGACACGGCAAGCACCGGAGTCAACAAAATCGTTTCGGGAAATCTTAATGTCGGGCTTGTTGACCAAAACGGCCAAAGCATTGAGGGCGCTACCCTTAATTTCGTCAAGGCCGACGGCAGCGAAAAAATTCTTTGGGAACCGGGCTGCACCTATGAGCTTCCGAAAATTTACGTCAAAAACGACGGCAATCTTGCCCTTAAATACAAGATCGTCATTTCCGGCATAAAGGGCTCTGCCCAGCTTAACAATGTCATTGACTGGACGATAAACGACGCGGATCTCGGCTCCGATCATCACCTCGGCGCAAACGAGACCTCCGAGCCCCTCACCATTAAGGGGCATATGCAGGAGACCGCCGGCAACGATTATATGAACAAAACCATCGACGGCATTTCGGTCACCGTTTATGCAACTCAGGACACCGTCGAGAGCGACAGCTATAACAATAAATATGACGAAAACGCCGAGTATGACAAAAAGACCGTTTTCTCGGTTGACACCGTCGATGCGCTGAAGGCAGCCGCCGCAAATGCCAAGGCGGGCGACGAGATCGTGCTTTCCGACGACGTTACATTAAGCGAAACGGTGCGTTTTGACGCAAGCGGAATTACCTTTAACGGAAACGGGCACAAAATCACGGCCGACATGACCGACGCACAGGTCGAGAGTTTGGCCACCGTGCTTTCCTTCGGCTACGGCACCACATATTGCACCGGCGTGACCGTCAAAAATCTGACCTTTGACGGAAAGGGCGGCAGGGCAATGCACTTCCACGGCGGCACCGTTTCGACCCTCGAAAACGTCAAAATTTCGGGCGAATGGAGCCTTGCAATCAACTTCTACGGCACCCACGGCGCCGTTATGAACAACTGCGACATTTCAAGCAGCTATGAAAACAAGTATGCCAAGGCAACCATATTTGCCAACGAGCAGTCGGCAAATCAGATCGTGCTCAACAACACCAAAATCGATTCGATATTTGTAAACGCCACCGAAAATGGAGCGACCTATGCAAACGGCGGAATCAAGCTTGTGGTCAACGGAGGCTCGGAGGTAAAGGAGCTTCACACCAATATCGGAATTACACGCACCTTCCACGAAGTTAACGGCGGAACGGTGGGCAGCGTGCTTGCGGATGTCGAATAATCAAATATGAAAAAAACGGCTTTTGTCCGATTCGGACAAAGGCCGTTTTTGTTAAAGAACGTGTTCGCTAAGCCTCGTTTGTGTAAAGGGAAGCGGCGCAGCCGTGACGGAGGGATTGCAGCATAAAGACCCCCGAACGAAAAATCGGCGGCTGTTTATAAACGGACAATCCCTCAGTCAACCTTGCGGTTGACAGCTCCCTTTACACAAGGGAGCCGGGGCTTTGCATAATGCTGTCTTTTATGCTGTTACGCAAGGGAACAGAGTATATGCGTAATGCTGTCTTTTAAAATCGAAGAGTCTCTTCCGCTCAATTTTCCTTCGGTTTTTTTTATTTTATAAGGTCCTTTATGACCTCGCCTGCGATTATCAGCCCCACCACCGACGGCACAAAGGCCACGCTTCCGGGGACGGCGCGGCGGGCGGTGCATTTGCGCTTGGTACCCGGGGGGCAGATACAATGGTTTTTACAGCTGTTTTCGTCGGTATCCTTGGGAGTTAAGGGCGGCTCCTTTGAATAGACAGTTTTGACATTTTTAATGCCCCGCTTTTTAAGCTCATAGCGCATGACCCTTGCTAGGGGACATACCGAGGTTTTGGAAATGTCGGCCACCTCGAAGGCGGTTGGGTCGAGCTTGTTCCCCGCCCCCATGGAGCAGATTATGGGCACGTTGGCCGCCTTGGCCTGAACGCACAGCTCGATTTTGCCGGTCACCGAGTCGATGGCGTCGACCACATAATCGTAGTCTTTAAAATCAAATTCCTCCGCCGTTTCGGGGCAATAGAAGGTTTTGTGAACGGTCACCCGAATTTTCGGATTTATGTCAAGCAGCCGCTCCTTTGCCACGTCGACCTTATATTTGCCCACCGTCGAGCGGGCGGCGATTATCTGACGGTTGATGTTGGTTAAACAGACCTTGTCGTCGTCAATAAGGTCGAGGGCGCCGACGCCGCTTCGGGCAAGGCCTTCGGCGACATAACCGCCGACTCCCCCCACGCCGAAAACCGCCACGCGGCAGCCGGAAAGCTTTTCGAGCGCCTCTTTTCCTAAAAGCAGCTCGGTTCGGGAAAATTCATTCAGCATATATACCTCTATATAACATAGTCGTCGGCCCGGCGGGCCTTGTATTCGCTTATAATCCGGTCAAGGGTGTAGCCGTCGAGATATTCCGAAATGACCTTTTCAAGCCCCTGCCACACCGGCAGAGTGATACAGCCCTCGGCCCGCTCGCACATATTCGGCTTGGTTTCGAGGCAGGAAACCGGCGAAAGGCTCCCCTCGGTCAGCCGCAAAATCTCGCCCACCGTGTATTTTTCGGGAGTTCGGGCAAGGCGATAGCCCCCCTGATAACCCCTGTTTGTAAGCAGAAAGTCCCCTCTTGTCAGCATGGGAACGATTTGCTCGAGATATTTTTTGGAAATGCCCTGTCGGGCGGCAATCTCCTTTAGCGCGACATAGCCGTCGCCCTGATGCTGCGCCAAATCGAGCATCATCCGAAGGGCATAGCGCCCCTTTGTGGAAATTTTCACTTCCCTCATTCCTTTCATAATCCTATAATACCATAGATTTAGTAGGTTTGCAAGACAAAATAAAAAAATCGGCCAAAACCCTTGACAAACGGGAATGCCGATGATATAATACAGAAAACATACGGAAAAGGTAGGTATTAAATCGACGGGCAATCGGCGCCTGTCGAAAGGGTTTAAACCTGCGAAATTTTTCCCAAACTGCCGAAATTCGGAGGCGATATAAATGAAAGACAAAAGAAGAAACATTTATACCCTGATTTTTTGCGTGCGAATGTGACCTTATGCTTTTTTAACCGATTGAAGATATTTGAATTTTTAAATTGAATTTTAAAGGAGATTACCGTCATGTCAAACGTTAAAGATATAAACAATTCCGCAAGCTGGGGATTCACCACCCGTCAGGTTCAGGTCGGCCAGGAACAGCCCGACCCCGCCACCGACGCAAGAGCGGTGCCCATTTACGCGTCCACTTCCTTTGTGTTCCACGACAGTCAGCATGCCGCCGACCGTTTCGGTCTCCGTGACGCCGGCAACATCTACGGCAGACTGACCAACCCCACCCAGGACATTTTCGAAAAGAGAATTGCTTCCCTTGAGGGAGGTACGGCGGCCCTTGCAACCGCGTCGGGCGCTGCCGCCATTAACTATACCATTCAGGCTCTTGCCAAGAGCGGCGAGCACATCGTCGCCTCCAAAACCATCTACGGCGGAACCTATAATCTTCTGGCTCACACCCTGCCGCTGACCTCGGGAATTACCACCACCTTTGTCGACCCCGAGGAGGAGGGCGCCTTTGAGGCGGCCATTACCGACAAGACCAAGGCTCTTTATGTGGAGACCCTCGGCAACCCCAATTCCAACATTGCCGACCTTGAGGCTCTTGCAAAAATCGCTCACAGCCACGGAATTCCCCTTGTTGTGGATTCCACCTTCGCCACTCCCTATCTTGTCCGCCCCATCGAATACGGAGCAGACATCGTGGTTCATTCGGCCACCAAGTTCATCGGCGGCCACGGCACGGCCATCGGCGGAGTTATTATCGAATCGGGCAACTATGACTGGAAGGCCTCGGGAAAATTCCCCTGGATCTCCGAGCCTAACCCCTCCTATCACGGCGTTTCCTTTGCCGACGCCGCTCCCGGCGCCGCATTCGTGACCTACATCCGCGCCATTCTTCTGCGCGACACCGGCTCCACCCTCTCCCCCTTCCACGCCTTTATATTCCTTCAGGGTCTTGAGACGCTGTCGCTGAGAGTCGAGCGCCATGTCAGCAACGCACTTAAAATCGTCGATTATCTTTCGAAACATCCGCAGGTCGAGGCCGTTCATCACCCCTCCCTTGAAAGCGAGCCCAGCCACAAGCTTTACGGCAAATATTTCCCCAACGGCGGCGGCTCTATATTCACCTTTGAAATCAAGGGCGACGACAAAACGGCGCAGAAGTTCATCGACAATCTTGCCATTTTCTCGCTGCTTGCAAACGTTGCCGACGTGAAATCCCTTGTTATTCACCCCGCAAGCACCACCCATTCTCAGCTGAACGAGGCCGAGCTTGCCGAGCAGGGCATTAAGCCCAACACCATCCGCCTGTCCATTGGCATTGAGGACGCCGACGACCTTATCGCCGCTCTCGACGCCGCTTTTGAGGCGGTTAAATAAGGCAAGCGCCGAGAAAAGTTATTGAGTAAGGGAAAACATTTTGAGATCGGATTTTCCCGAAAGAAACCCCGCAGAAAGCTCTACTTTCTGCGGGGATATTTTTTGCGGGATTTTGTGATTTGAAACGCCTCCTATGTCGGTGGGCGTTGGGTTTGGGATTAAAAGCCTCACCTGTGAGCGGTCGGTGTCGAAATCTTTGATTTTGACGGAGGGGTTGTGACGTCTTAGGAGGGTCGGTTTTTTACGAAAGCTTTGTTAAAAGAAACAGGACATGCCGAGGCTGACGAAAGCTTTCGAAAAAGGTAAGTCTTGCGGGAAAGGACAATCCCTCAGTCGCTGCGCGACAGCTCCCTTTACACAAGGGAGCCGGAGATACGGAGGGATTATTTTATATAAAGAACCTGTTCATACAAGGGAGCCGATGATGCGGTGGATTGTGTTTAGAAGGTTATGCGGCGAGGGAGGCCTTGAGGGTGAGCAGGGCGTCGGTGACGGTTACCCTGCCGTCTCCGTTCAAATCGGCCACGGCCGTCTGCTCGGGCAGCAGCGTAATTTTTTTGACCGAATACTGAAGAATGGTCAGCGCGTCGGCCGCGTCGGCTCTGCCGTTGCCGTCAAGGTCGCCGAGAACCGGCTTTTCGCTTGCCGAGAGCACAGCCTCGTCGGTATAGGTGACGCCGTTATATGTTATCGACGCGAAAATTTTGATTTTTCCCTCGGAAAGTGGGGTGATCAGATTTCCCGAAATTTCGGCCTTCTCTTTGTCCTCGGTAAAGAATGTGACCTCGAGCCCCTCGGGGTCGGAGGCGGCGCGAAGGGTGAGCGACTTTCCGATTTCCCCCGCAAGAACCGAGGAGGAAAACTTCACCGACGGCTTTTTGACATTGACCGAAAATGTGCCGCCGTAGCCCTCTTTTACATAGGTGACGGTCACATAGGACTCTCCCTCGGCCGAAAAATCGTATTTTATGTCCAAATCGGAAAGCGAAAGCGGCTCTTTCGTTCCGTCGGTATAGCGGGCAAAAAGCTCCATGCCTGTCGGGTCGAAGTCATCGCCGATATAATAGTCGGTTTTGGTTTGAAGGGTTTTGAACCAAACGTCTTTGAAAACCTTTTCGGCGGGAATTTTGGCCGTGATAAGGTTTTCGGCCTTGGTGGTTTCGGTGAAATTGGGACTGACGGCGGGGGTTATGAGAAAATTGCCGTCCTCGATTTTAAACCCGTAGATCGCGGCCACGTCCTCTCCCGACGAAAGCGCGGTCAGGTCGGGGGAATAAACCTCAGAGGTCGTTTCGGTTTTCGGGTCGTATCTCATGATTTTTGCGGCGGTGTTATAGTATAAAAAACTGCCGTCGGTTGCAAGGCGGCTGTAATTCCCGGGGTAGTAGGCGCCGTTCTTTTTGCAAACCCAGCGGTCTGAAATGTCAAAAAGCTCCTCGGTCCCGCCGTGTTCGCTAAAACGGCACAGCTTTGCCGTATCGCCGCTTTTGTCGATGTAATAAATTTGCCCGCGGCAAAGCTCAAAGCCGGAATCCGAGTCCTGCCAAAAATAATTGTCATAGGTTGTGTCGGAGGGTTCGGAATTATAGTCGGAGGCGTTGTGAAGGGCCGCGCCGTCCGAACGGAATTTGGCGGTGGAGCACATGAAATTGGAATGTCTTGCCCTGCCGTCCACATCGGCAAGAGGGTCGTCCCAGGTGGCGTCGACATGATATTTTTTGCCGTTTATCGTGACGATGTTCCAGGCGTGCATAAGCGCCGACGACGACACCATGCGGCTGTCCACCCCGACCTTTGAAAGCAGGTAGCAATAGGTTTGGGCATAGCCCTCGCAAACGGCGGTTTTGTTGCTCAAAAGGCCGAAAATGTTGTGGTCGTCGTCCGAGCCGCGGTCGACATATTCGGTGTATTTGACTATTCTGTCGTGAATGAGGAGAGCCTTTTCAAGGTCGGTATAGCCGAAATTTTTTATGTCGGAAAGAAGTGCTTCTGCCGCCGCCTCGCAGGTCTTAAGGTCACTTTCATATTGCTCGGCCGTGCGGTTATAATAAATTATGACCTCGGCAAGGCTGCCGCCGGGATAATAGTTGCAGGAAACCGACTGCACCTGAAAAAGCTCGGGGCGGCCGGGCGTTTTGTAAAGCAGCGAGCCTATGGTGCCGAGCACGGCACGGCTGTAGGGAATGGCGAAATCCTCGACATTTACGGTGCTTTCAAAGCTTTCGGCGGCGGTGTAGAGCCGATTGCGAAGCTCGTTGAATTTTTCTTCGGAAATGCCCAGCGCCTCGGCATAGCCGTCGTCAAAGGGCAGGCTGTAGTAAAGCTCTTCGGCCGCGTCCTCGGTCATGAGAACCCGCGGCGAACGCTCGGGCATTGCCGCCGCATAGGTATAAAACGCCACGGCGAAAACCGCGCAAAGCACAAGCGATATTGTCTTTTTCATGTTTCCCTCACTCCTCTTTTGTCATTACATATTATATATTATATCAGGGGGGCGGTCAATGCTATTTTTTTGTTGACTTTGGGGGGATTTTAGAGTATTATAAGTTAGCGGGAAAAAGCCCCGATTTCGGCTTTTGCCGCCATAAAGAACATAAAAGAGGTGAGCATTGTTTTGGAAAGCCCTGAAACGACCGTTCCGCGAAGTATCACGGCGGAAAACATACACACAGCAGCAAAACAAGCGCTCGTCCCCTCTCGTATTGCGCCCTTTTTGGGGTGATTTTTCGGATTTTGCGACAGCTTTTGTTTTGATGCTTTGTTGTCTTTCTGCCTAAAGAAATGAGGTATCAATATGGAAGCTGTTTTTTTTGACCAGTTAAACCAACTTTTAAACGACAACAAGCTCAGAGAGCTGCGCTCCACTCTTGTGGAAATGAACAGCGCCGACGTGGCCGAATTTATGGCCGATTTGCCCGAAGACAAGCTTATTCTTGTTTTCCGAATTCTGCCCAAGGACCTTGCCGCCGACGTTTTCTCCTATCTCGAAACCGAGACCCAGACCTCCATCGTCTCCTCCATAAACGACGTCGAGCTGGGACTTTTGGTGGAGGAGCTTTACGTTGACGACGCCGTCGACTTTCTTGAGGAGGTTCCCGCAAGCGTTGTCAAGCGCGTGCTTCAGAACGCAAGCCCCGAGCGCCGCAACATCATCAACAGATTTTTGAAATATCCCGAGAATTCCGCCGGCAGCGTCATGACCATTGAAATGGTGGAATTCCACAGCCGCATAAACGTTAAAGACGCGCTGAAAATCATAAGAGAGACCGGCGTTGACAAGGAAACCATATACACCTGCTATGTCATCGACGATTTTCGGCACCTTGTGGGCGTCATTCCGCTCAGACGCCTGCTCCTTTCCGACGAGCAGACCAAGATTTCCGACATCATCACCGACGAGGAGCACATCATTTCGGTGGGCACCCTTGACGACCAGGAGGTCGTGGCCGAAATCGCCCGAAAATACGACCTGCTGTCGGTTCCCGTTGTGGACAACGAAAACCGTCTTGTTGGCATTGTCACCATCGACGACATCGTCGACATCATCGAGGACGAGGCCACCGAGGACTTTGAAAAGATGGCCCTTTTGTCCCCTTCCGACGAGGAATATCTTAAAACGGGCGTGTTCACCCTTGCAAAACGCCGTATTCTGTGGCTTATGATACTTATGGTGTCGGCCACATTCACCGGAAAAATCATAGAAAATTATGAAAATATGCTTGCCGCCGTGGTGGGGCTGACCGCCTGCATACCCATGCTCATGGACACCGGCGGAAACGCGGGAAACCAGACCTCCACCCTGATAATCCGCGGTCTTGCTCTCGGAGAAATACATCTGACCGACTATTTCAAGGTGCTTTTCAAGGAGGTTCGGGTGGCGCTGCTTTGCGGCGTGGCTCTTGCCGTGGTCAACTTCGGCCGCATGGCGCTTTTAAACGGCGACGTTTCGGAAAATTTCAAGATGTATCTTGTGGTGTGCGCCGCCATGCTGTGCTCGGTTGTGGCCGCAAAATGTATCGGCTGTTCACTTCCCATGCTCGCAAAGCTCATTCACCTTGACCCCGCCCTCATGGCCGGACCCATGATAACCACCATTGTCGACGCCCTGACCCTTATAATTTATTTCACCCTCGCCACCAATTTCCTGAATATATAGAAAATCGGCGGGGAAATTCTTTCACAAGACAAAAGTCCTATGGAAATTTTACATAGGACTTTTTCATTTTGGTGCAAAAAACTTGCAATGTGCATACAAGTGTAGTATAATTAAGGATATTATTTTGGATACTTGTATCCTCATAAACTTTTCGGGAGAAAAAAACATGAATATATTAGCGTCACTTTTCGGAAATTACAGCAAGCGAGAGCTTAAAAAGGTCGAGCCGATAACCAAAAAGGTGCTTGAGCTTGACGAAAAATATTCGGCCATGGCCGACGAGGAGCTTAAAGGCCAGACGCAGGTGCTCAAAGACCGCCTTGCAAAGGGCGAGACCCTTGACGACATTCTGCCCGACGCCTTTGCCGTCTGCCGCGAGGCGGCCTGGCGAGTGCTTGAAATGAAGCATTTCCCGGTTCAGATAACCGGCGGTATCGTGCTTCATCAGGGACGTATCAGCGAAATGAAAACCGGTGAAGGCAAGACCCTTGTGGCCACCCTTCCCGCCTACCTCAACGCCCTTTCGGGCAAGGGGGTTCACATCGTCACCGTCAACGATTATCTTGCCCGCCGCGACTCGGAATGGATGGGAAAGGTCTATAAATATCTCGGCCTTTCGGTGGGTCTTATCGTCCACGGGCTCAGTAACGACGAGCGCAGAGCCGCCTATGCCGCCGACATAACCTACGGCACCAACAATGAGATGGGCTTTGACTATCTCCGCGACAACATGGTGGTTCAGCTTCAGAACAAGGTTCAGAGAGGCCACAATTTCGCCATCGTCGACGAGGTTGACTCGATACTTATCGACGAGGCCAGAACCCCTCTCATCATTTCGGGACAGGGGGAGAAATCCACCGACCTTTACGAGCGTGCCGACAAATTCGCCCGCACCCTTCGCATGACCAAAATCAAAGAGGTGGACACCAAGGAGGACATCGACGAGAAATATGACGGCGACTATATCGTCGACGAAAAGGCCAAAACCGCCACACTCACCCCCGAGGGCGTTAAAAAGGCCGAGAAATATTTCAACGTGGAAAACCTTTCCGACATGGAAAACAACACCCTTCTCCACCACATAAATCAGGCCATTAAGGCTCACGGCATCATGCATCTCGACGTCGACTATGTGGTCAAGGACGGCGAGGTCATAATTGTCGACGAGTTCACCGGACGTCTCATGTTCGGCCGCCGCTATAACGAAGGCCTTCACCAGGCAATCGAGGCCAAGGAAGGGGTTAAGGTTGAGCACGAGTCCAAAACCCTCGCCACCATCACCTTCCAGAATTATTTCCGACTTTACACCAAGCTTTCGGGTATGACCGGAACCGCCCTCACCGAGCAGGACGAATTCAACAGCATATATAATCTCGACATAATCGAAATTCCCACCAATAAGCCCCTCGCAAGAATTGACGAGCACGACTGGGTTTTCAAGACCGAGCAGGCCAAGTTCAACGCCGTCATAAACGAGATCATTGCCGCTCACGAAAAGGGTCAGCCCGTGCTTGTGGGCACCATTTCCATCGAAAAATCCGAAATGCTCAGCAAGCTGCTTTCCCGCAGGGGCATAAAGCACGAGGTGCTCAACGCCAAGTATCACGAAAAGGAAGCTCAGATAATCGCCCAGGCGGGTAAATTCGGCGCCGTCACCATCGCCACCAACATGGCCGGACGAGGCACCGACATCATGCTCGGAGGAAACGCCGAGTATCTCGCAAAATCCGACATGAGAAAGTCGGGCTTTGACGAGGAGCAGATAGACAACGCCACAAGCTACTATGAAACCGACGACGAGGAAATCCTTTCCCTCCGCAAGACCTTTGCCGACCTGCTTGAAAAGCACAAGGCCGAAATCGCCCCCGAGGCCGAAAAGGTCAGAGCGGCGGGCGGACTTTATATAATCGGCACCGAGCGCCACGATTCCCGCAGAATCGACAATCAGCTGCGCGGACGTGCCGGACGTCAGGGCGACCCCGGACGCAGCCGTTTCTTCCTGTCCATGGAGGACGACCTCATGCGTCTGTTCGGCGGCGACAAGCTGGGCAATATGTCCATGTTCCCCGACGACGAGCCCATTGAAAGCAAAATGCTGACCAACGTTATCGAAAACGCTCAGCAAAAGGTGGAGTCCCGCAACTTTGCCGCCCGAAAGAGCACGCTGGAATTCGACGACGTCATGAATCAGCAGCGAAACAAGATTTATTCCCAGCGCGATCAGGTTCTTAACGGCGAAAACCTTAAGGAATCGGTTCAAAAAATGATAAAGGACACCATTCACGGTCAGTGTGCGCTTTATCTTAACGACCCCAAGGTTCACGACAACTGGAACGTCAAGGGACTTCGCGACCACTTCCTCGGCTGGCTGACAAAGCCCGACGACTTTGAATTCACTCCCGAGCAGCTTGCCGAAGCCACTCCCGACAGCATTGCCGACACCCTTTACGAGCGTGCCTGCGAAATTTATGAAAGCAAGGAGGCCGAATACGGCTCCGACGTCATGAGAGAGCTCGAGCGGGTCATTTTGCTCAGATGTGTCGACACCCATTGGATGGACCACATCGACGCCATGGACGAGCTGAGAAACGGTATTCATCTGCGCGCCTATGCTCAGCACGACCCCATTGTGGAATTCCGCAACGAGAGCTATGATATGTTCAACGCCATGAGCGAGGCCATATGCGAGGACACCGCCAAGCTTATTCTCACGGTGAGAATTCGCCGCGAGGAGGACGTTAAGCGCGAGCAGGTGGCCAAGGTGACCTCCGAAAGTTCCGGCGGCGACGTCAAGGGACGCACCGTCGTCAAGACCAAGTCCCAAAAGGTGGGACGCAACGACCCCTGTCCCTGCGGAAGCGGCAAAAAGTATAAAAAATGCTGCGGCAGAGACGAGGCATAAGGTAAAGGCGGGGCAGAAAAGTTTTTGAACCTGCCCGACCTTGACCCAACTTATAATTTTAAAGGAGAGAACATTCTTTTATGGATGACCCCGGAAATTTATTTCTTAAACTGCTGCTTCTTCTTGTGCTGATTTTGGTCAACGCCTTTTTTGCCATGAGCGAAATTGCCGTCATTTCTCTTAACGACGCCAAAATCGACAAAATGGCCGAGGAAGGCCACAAAAAGGCCAAAAAGGTGGTTAAGCTCACCGAAAATTCCGCCGCATTTTTGTCCACCATACAAATCGGCGTAACACTTGCGGGATTTTTGACCTCGGCTTCGGCCTCCCAAACCTTTGTGGAAAAATTCGGAGCCACCCTTGTTTCCTGGTTCGGCGCCTTCGGGCAGAGCCACGCGGGCTTTTTAAACGGGCTTTCCCTTGTGCTTGTTACCGTTATCATGTCCTATTTTTCCCTTGTGCTGGGCGAGCTTGTGCCCAAGAGAATTGCCATTGAAAACCCCGAAAAGGTGTCCTTTGCGGTGGTTGGGGTGCTGCTTTTCGTAAAGCGCATTATGCGCCCCTTTATCGCGCTGCTTTCGGCCTCCACAAATCTTTGCGTCCGACTGCTGGGCATCGACCCCGGTTCCGAGCCGGAAAACGTCACCGAGGAGGAAATCCGCATGATGGTCGACGTGGGCGAGGAAAAGGGCGTTATCGAGGAAAGTCAGAAGGAAATGATAAACAACATTTTCGAATTTGACGACACCCCCGTGGACGAAATAATGACCCACCGAACCGACGTTGTGGCGGTGGAAATCACCGACAGCATAGACAGCACCGTCAAGGTTGCGGTGGAGGAAGGATTTTCGAGAATTCCTGTTTTCGAGGACGATCTCGACAACATTGTCGGCGTTATATACGTCAAGGATCTGCTGCCCTATGTGGGAAGCGAAATTCCCGCAGCCGACACCCTCTCTCAAAAAATGCGTGAGGTTTATTTTGTTCCCGAGACCAAAAACTGCCGCGATCTGTTCACCGAAATGACCGAAAAGCGTATTCAGCTTGCGGTTGTGGTGGATGAATACGGCGGAACGGCGGGAATCGTCACCATGGAGGACCTTATCGAGACAATCGTGGGCAACATCCGCGACGAATATGACGACGAGGACGAGGACATCGAGCAGCTTTCGGAAAACGTTTTCACGGTGGACGGAGTTATCGACCTTGACGAGCTGTCGGAAAAGCTGGGCAGAGAGCTGCCCGACGGCGACTATGACACCCTTGCCGGCATGATTATGGCAAAGCTCGGCTATATCCCAAAGGAAGGCGAGCACCCCACCGTTGAGGCGGAGCACACCCTTTTCACGGTGGAAGAGGTGGACGAGCGGCGCATCGAAAAGGTGCGGGTGGAAAAGCTGCCCATTCCGAAGGATGAGACCGACGAGGACGAAAAATCCGACAAAAAGGACAAATCCGACCGCGAGGAAAAGCGGGAAAAGGAGGATAAAAAATCCTCCCGCGAAGAATAAATTTTTAAAAATAAAAAAAGGTTGCACGGTTTTGTGCAACCTTTTTGCTTTTTTGCGCCCTTTATTGAGGGCAATGTGTTACACTACGGCACATTTCCCAATAAACTGTTATCAGGAGGGAAAAGCTATGGCAGTATACAGATTTTCAAAATCACGGCAGGGAAACAATCTTGTTTCCGACCACTTCAGGGTGTCGGAGTTTGCCTGTCACGACGGCTCGGACGAGGTGCTTATCGACGTCGACCTTGTGTTCAAGCTGGAGGTGCTCAGGCAGAAATTCGGCCGCCCCATGGTCATTTCAAGCGGCTACCGCACGCCGTCATGGAACAAAAAGGTGGGCGGAAAATCCGGCTCATATCATGTTAAGGGACAGGCCTTTGATATTGTGACCGAGGGGGTCGAGCCCTACGACGTGGCTCATGCGGCGCAGGGACTTTGGATAAACGGAATCGGCTGTTATTATGACGACGGCTTTGTCCACATCGACGCCAGGAAAAATCCGAGCTTTTGGAAAAATCAAACGGTCACACCGGTGGAGACCTTCGAAAATCTTCCGGCGCTCGGCTGCACGCCGAAAAATCTGCGCCTTGCCCTTATGGCCGACGGACGCACCTTCCCCGAGCACGGAATTTCCGACGGGGCGCAGGACAGCGAATTTATGAACGCCCTTAAGGCCACGGCCGTTAAAAGGGGCGGAGGATTTTCAAACGCCGCAAAAATCGTTCAGCGCACGGTGGGAGCAAACCCCGACGGTATCCCCGGCAGCGAGACCGAAGCGAAAATTCGAGCTTGGCAAAGGGCAAACGGCCTTTACGCCGACGGAATTTTCGGCATAAATTGCTTTAAAAAGGCGCTGGGAATATAAGGAGGGATTTTTTTGAAAATAAACTGGAAGGTAAGAATAAGAAATCCGCAATGGTGGTTTTCGGTGGCGCTTTCGGTGGCCGTGCCCATAGGGGCATATTACGGACTGACCGGCTCGGACGTGACGTCCTGGGGAGTGTTTTTCTCCACCCTTAAAAGGGCCGTTTTAAATCCGTATGTTTGTTTCACGGTGATTGCAAGCGTGTGGAATGCCGTCGTCGACCCCACCACAAAGGGATTTTCCGACAGCGAGCAGGCGCTTTCCTACGAGCGGCCGAAATGCGACAAATAGCAAAAAAGGACCTTTGAAAACAAAGGTCCTTTTTTATGGTGTTATTTTGCCAAAAGAAGGTCGGTAAACTGCTCGGCGGCACGGGCCGAACGCCCGCCCTTTCGCAGGGCATATTCCTCCGCCTTGAGCAGCAGCTCGTCCTCGGGAAGAGAAATACCCTTCTTTTGCGCCAGGTTTTTGACAATTTCAAGATAGAGCTTTTTGTCGGGCTTTCCGAAGAGAACGGTCAGTCCGAAGCGCTCGGAAAGGGACAGCAGCTCGGCCTTGGTATCATTTGCGTGAATGTCGTCGCCCTCCCGGTCGGAAAAGCTTTCCTTGACAAGGTGGCGGCGGTTGCTTGTGGCATAGATAACGGCGTTTTGCGATTTTGCCGACGCCGAGCCCTCCAAAATGGCCTTGAGGGTACCGAGGGAGTCGTCGTTTTTGTTAAAGGAAAGGTCGTCGATGAAAATTATGAATTTCAGCGGATTTTCCCTTATCTTGCCGAAAACCCCGGGAAGTTCGGGCAGCTGAGCCTTGGAAAGCTCGATAAGCCGAAGTCCCTCACAGGACAGCTCGTTTGTCACCGCCTTGACGGTGGAGGATTTTCCCGTTCCCGCGTCGCCGCAAAGCAGCACGTTTGCCGCAGGTTTCCCCTCAAGCAGCGCCTTTGTGTTGTCAAGCACCTTTTTACGCTCGGCCTTATAGCCGAAAAGGCTGTCGAGACGAATTTCGTCGGGGGACTCAAAGGGCAGAATTTCGCCCTTTTCCACCCTGAACATGGTGTGGCGGGCGAAAATGCCGTAGCCGGTTTTGCAGGCGTCCTTTGCCCGCTTGGCGTAAAGCTCGACGAAGTTATATGAGGTCGAGTCAAAATCGGGAAGTGAAATTTCGCCGCAAAGGTCGGATTTAAGCTGTTTTGCGCCTATTGCCGACAGCTCGGAAAACAGGGCAAGCTCGGACTCTGCTGCGCTTTTCACGGCGGCGGGAATTTCCCGCTTTGCCGCCGAAAGCCTTATGAAAATGTTTTCATCCTCGAAAACGCAGGTCTTAAGGCACTCGCCGAAATCGCAGCCGTTTTCATAGACGGACTTAACAAAATCGGCGTAAAGGGCGATGTTTTCGGCACTTTGCCCGTCGGCCGCAATGCCGTCGAGAAGGCGGATAAGCCTTGACAGGGCGGGGCTGTCCGCCACCCCCTTAAAAACCGTCACGGCCTTAAGCCGCAGTCTTAAATTTTCAAGAGCTTCGGTCAAAAAAATCACTATCTTTCGTTGATAATTGCGCCTTTATCGGCCGAGGAAACCGCCTTTGCGTATCTCTTAAGATAGCCGGTGAGGTTCTCTTTTTTGAGAATTTTGTCGGTCTTTTTGCGGCTTTCTATTTCCTCCTCCGACACCTCAAGGGTTATCGAGTTGTTCGGAATGTCGATATTTATGGTGTCGCCCTCGTGAACATAGGCGATGAGACCGCCGTTTGCCGCCTCGGGAGAGATGTGGCCTATGCTGGCGCCCCTTGTTGCGCCGGAAAATCTTCCGTCGGTTATGAGAGCCACCGTTTTGTCAAGACCCATTCCCGCAATGGCCGAGGTGGGAGACAGCATTTCTCTCATGCCGGGGCCGCCGGCGGGGCCTTCATATCTGATGACCACCACGTCGCCGGGATTTATGCCGCCGTCGTAGATGACCTTAATGGCCTCCTCCTCGCTGTTGAAAACACGGGCTTTGCCGCTGTGAACCAGCATTTCCTCCGCCACGGCCGAGCGCTTTACAACGCAGCCGTCCTTTGCGAGGTTGCCCTTGAGCACGGCGATACCGCCGGTTTTGGAGAAGGGATTTGACAGCGGTCTTATGACCGAGCCGTCGGTTCTTTGAACCTTTTCGAGGTTTTCCTTAAGGGTTTTTCCGGTGACGGTCATGCAGTCGGTGTTGATGAGGCCGCCGCTTTCAAGCTCTTTGAGCACGACGGGAATTCCGCCCGCCTCGTTAAGATCCTCCATATAGGTGTGGCCTGCGGGGGCAAGGTGGCAAATGTTCGGGGTCTTTTCGCTGATGCCGTTTGCCATGTCGAGGTCAAGCTTAATTCCGCATTCGTTGGCAATGGCGGGAAGATGAAGCATTGTGTTTGTGGAGCAGCCCACCGCCATGTCGGCGGCAAGGGCGTTATAAAATGCCTTTTCGGTCATGATGTCGAGAGGCTTTATGTCCTTTTTCACAAGGTCGACCACGGTCATGCCCGCGTGCTTTGCAAGCTCGAGACGGCTTGAATAGACGGCGGGAATTGTGCCGTTGCCGGGAAGAGCCATGCCGATGGCCTCGCACAGGCAGTTCATGGAATTGGCCGTATACATACCCGAGCAGGAGCCGCAGGTGGGACAGGTCTTACATTCATATTCGAGAAGCTTTTCTTCGGAAATTTTACCCGCCATGAAGGAACCCACCGCCTCGAACATTCCCGAAAGGCTGGTCTTGTGACCGTCCACGCGGCCGGCAAGCATGGGGCCGCCCGACACGAATACGGTGGGAATGTTGAGCCGCGCCGCCGCCATAAGCAGGCCGGGCACGTTTTTGTCGCAGTTGGGAATCATGACAAGGCCGTCGAAGCCGTGGGCAAGCACCATGGCCTCGGTGGAGTCGGCGATAAGGTCTCTTGTGACGAGGGAATATTTCATGCCCCTGTGACCCATGGCGATACCGTCGCAAACGGCAATGGCCGGGAACATAATGGGCGTTCCGCCGGCCATGGCCACTCCCATTTTGACCGCCTCGGTTATCTTGTCGAGATTCATGTGACCGGGGACTATTTCGTTATAAGAGCTGACCACCCCGATGAGGGGGCGGTCGAGCTCTTCGGCGGTCAGACCGAGAGCGTGATAAAGGCTGCGGTGGGATGCGTTGTGGGCGCCCTTTACTATTTCGTCTTTAATCATAATGTCCTCCGAAAAAAATCAAATAATCAGTTGTTGATAAGCTTGTCCTCGTCGCTCCAGCTGTAGAGCTTTCTGATTTCCTCGCCGACGATCTCGGAGGGGTGCTCGGAAGCAAGCTTTCTCATGGCGCCGAAATGAACCTGGCCGCCGGCCTCGGACATATCGAGGAGGAATTCCTTGGCAAAGGAGCCGTCCTGAATGTCGTGAAGAACCTTTTTCATGGCCTTTTTGGTGTCCTCGGTGATGATCTTGGGTCCGGTGATATAGTCGCCGTATTCGGCGGTGTTGGAGATGGAATATCTCATGCCGGCAAAGCCGCTCTGGTAGATAAGGTCGACAATGAGCTTCATCTCGTGAATGCACTCAAAGTAGGCGTTTCTGGGGTCATAACCGGCCTCGGTGAGGGTTTCAAATCCGGCCTGCATAAGGGCGCAAACGCCGCCGCAGAGAACGGCCTGCTCGCCGAAGAGGTCGGTTTCGGTTTCGGTGCGGAAGGTGGTTTCAAGCACGCCTGCGCGGGCGCCGCCGATACCGAGGGCATAGGCAAGACCGATGTCGAGAGCGTCGCCGGTGGCGTCCTGCTCAACGGCAACGAGGCAGGGAACGCCCTTGCCGGCAAGATATTCGCTTCTGACTGTGTGGCCGGGGCCCTTGGGGGCGATCATGATGACGTTGACGTTCTTGGGAGGCTTAATGCAGCCGAAATGAATGTTGAAGCCGTGAGCAAATGCAAGGGTCTTGCCCTCGGTCATGTAGGGCTCGATGGACTCTTTATAGAGCTTGGCCTGCTTTTCGTCGTTGATGAGGATCATAATGATGTCGGCGTTTTTGGCGGCCTCGGCCGAGGTCATGACCTTAAGGCCGGCCTTTTCGGCCTTTGCCCAGCTCTTGCTGCCTTCGTAAAGACCGACAATGACGTCAACGCCCGAATCCTTAAGGTTGAGGGCATGGGCGTGACCCTGAGAGCCGTAGCCGATGATGGCGACGGTCTTGCCGCTGAGTTTGTTCAAATCGCAGTCCTGCTGATAAAAAATTCTTGCTTGTGCCATAATAAAAGACTCCTTTTAATAAATTTTATTTTTGCTTGGGGGAAAATCCCTCTTAAATACCAACGCTGAAAATGCTGCCCTCTCCCCGCTCGAGAGCCACGATGCCGGTTCGGCACATTTCTATTATGCCGAGGGGCTTCATTATCTCGATAAAGGCGTCGAGCTTTTCGGTGTCGCCGGTGACCTCTATGCAGAGGGCGGCGGTGGAATAGTCGATGATTTTGGAGCGGAAGATGTTGACGGCGGTCATGATGTCGCTTTTGGTCTCGGGGGTGTTTTTGACCTTGATGAGCATGAGCTCGCGGCTGACCGAGCCGCCCTTTTCCATAAGCTGAACCTTTTTGACGTTTACCAGCTTTTCAAGCTGTCTTATGACCTGCTCTTTGGCCGCCTCGTCGCAGTACATGGTGATGGTTATGCGGGAATACTCGGGCGATTCGGTTTTTCCGACGGTCAGCGCGTCGATGTTGAAGCCGCGGCGGGTGAACATACTTGTGACCCTTGTCAGCACGCCGAATTTGTTGTCTACATAAACGGCAATGACATACTTTTTCACAGGTCCTCCTCCTTTTCGATGATAAGGTCGTCCATGCTGCCGCCGGGGGGGAGCATGGGAAGAACAAGCTCATCCTCGTTTATTTTACAGTCGATGACCACGGGGCCGTCGGCAGTTTCATAGGCCTCGGTAAATGCCGCCTTAAAGGCCTCCTTGGTGTTTGCCCGAACGCCCTTTGCGCCGAAGGCCTCGGCAAGCTTTACAAAATCGGTCTTGCGGTCGAGGGTGGTGGCCGAATAGTGTTTGTTGAAGAAGAGCGACTGCCATTGACGGACCATGCCGAGCACGCCGTTGTTGAAAAGCACGATTATGACGGGAATTTTATAGGTGACGGCGGTGGCAAGCTCGTTTAAATTCATGCCGAAGCTGCCGTCTCCGGTGATGAGCAGGGTTTTGCGGTGTCCGCCGATGTATGCGCCGATCGAGGCGCCCAGTCCAAAGCCCATGGTGCCGAGTCCGCCGCTTGTGACTATGGTTCTCGGATAGCGGAATTTGCAATACTGCGCCGCCCACATCTGGTGCTGCCCAACGTCGGTGGCGACAAGCGCCTCGCCCTTTGTGACGCCGTTTATGATGTCGAAAAGCTCGGGCGGGGTCAGCTCGTCGGAGGGCTTTTTGGTGAGCTCCTCCCGTGCTTTAAACTCCTCCACCTGCTTTATCCACTCGGGGTGGCTTGCCTTTTTCGATTTTGCGGCGATGCGGCGGAAGGCGTCCACAAGGTCGCCCGCAACTCCCACGCTTGCGGGAATTATCTTGTCGATTTCCGAGCGGTCGACGTCGATGTGAATTATATTTGCCTTTTTGGCATATTTCTTTTTGTCTCCGGTGGCGCGGTCGCTGAATCGGACGCCCACGCCGAGAATGAGGTCGGCGCTGTTTTGAGCCGCCGAGGAGGCATAGTGCCCGTGCATACCCTGAAGCCCTAAAAATCTTTCATAGTCGGAGGGAACGCCCGTCAGCCCCATGAGGGAGCAGCCGATAACGGCGTCGATTTTTTCGGCAAGAGCCATTATCTCCTCGCCGAGCTCGGCGCCCACGGCACCGCCGCCGATGTAGATATAGGGCCGCTTTGCGTTGTTTATAAGTTCGGCGGCACGGTCGATTTCCGACTCTTTTGCCTTGCGGATTTCGGCAAGGGGCAGGGGGGCTTTCGGTTCAAATTCGCATTTGGCCGTCTGAACGTCTTTGGGAATGTCCACAAGGACGGGGCCTCTGCGCCCCGAACGGGCAATTCTGAAGGCCTCGCGCACGTCGTCGGCGAGATTTTCCACCTTGGTGACGAAAAAGTTGTGTTTTGTTATGGGGAGGGTGACCCCGGTGATGTCGATTTCCTGAAAGCTGTCCTTTCCGATGAGGGAAAGGGGGACGTTGCCGGTGATGGCCACAAGGGGAACCGAATCCAGCATGGCGGTGGCAATTCCCGTCACGAGATTTGTGGCGCCGGGGCCGGAGGTTGCGATGACGACGCCGGGCTTTCCGGTGGCTCGGGCATATCCGTCGGCCGCGTGGGCGGCGCCCTGCTCGTGAGCCGTCAGAACGTGATTTATACGGTCACGGTAGTTATAGAGCTCGTCATAAATGTTGATGGCCTGCCCGCCGGGATAACCGAACACGTCGGTAACGCCCTGTTCGAGCAGCACCTCAATCAATATCTGAGCGCCGTTCATTAACAAAAAAATCATTCCTTTCGGGTGCGCCGGAGGGAGTTCTTATAAAAAAAGCCCCTTTTACACAGCGCAAAAGTTGTGTAAAAGAGACGAAATAGCTTATTCCGCGGTACCACTCTTTTTGGCCGAAGGCCCACTCACGGCATCAAACAATGCCCTTCTCTGTAACGGGAGAACCCGACCGGATTTAATCGGAAAACCTTTCAACCGGCAGCTCCGGGATGACTTATGGCGCAAACCTCGCTCCGCCTTGCAGCAAACGGCGGCTCTCTTTGCCGAGAAAATGCACTTTTATTCCCTTCAAAGCCTTTTTATTTTGTGTGTATATTTTATCATTTGAAATACCGTTTGTCAACACCTTTGCGGTATTTTTATTAAGTTGACAGAAAGATACAAAATGTTGTATCGAATTGCGACAATTAACACTTTATAGGGTATGGTATATTTTCCTTGAAAGGATATGAGCCTATGTTTTCCGGAAGATTTCTTCAAAACAGAAAATTTATTTTTATTCCCACGGCGCGGCTGCTTTGCCCCTCCTTTTCCCCCCGAAAGGATTTCGGCGGAGAGGAGGAACTGTGCAAAAGTATTATGGAAAACGGCATTTCCGAGCCGCTGACCGTCCGCCCGGCGATGAAGAATAAATATACGGTGGTTTCGGGGGAGCGGCGGCTGAGAGCGGCAAGGGCGGCAGGGCTGTCGAAGGTGCCCTGCGTCGTGCTGTGCCAAAGCGACCGTCAGGCGGCAATAACCGCGCTTCTCCACGGACTTTGCAAAAAACCGCTGAATATGTTTGAACAGGCCGAGGGAATTTACAATCTCATAACCCGTTACGGCGTCGAGCGGGACGAGGCGGCCGAACTTTTGGGTCTTTCCGAGGGGCAGCTGATGTCAAAACTGAGGCTGCTGAATTTCAGCGCTCTTGAGCGGGAAAGAATACTGGGGCTGGGGCTTTCGGAGGGACAGGCAAAGGTTCTTTTGAGAATTCCCGACGAAAAGACCCGGGAAAGGGAGCTTGTGACGAAAATTCCCGAGCGGGCGGCCGGCTTTTCCCCCGCCGTGAAAACCGGCGCAATGGACGGGAGAATAATAACAAATACCCTGCTTCGGGCGGTGGAAAGCATAAAAAAGGCGGGCATATCGGCGGCTTTCGAAAAAAACGAAACCGAGGATGAAATCATTTATAAAATCAGCCTTCCGAAGGTGTGATACATAAAGCGCGGGTGTTCATGGGAAAGCGGCGGTTTTTGCGGAAAAAAGCGAACATACGGAAAAAACGGGAGCGGTAGTTTGATACCGTTCCCGTTTTGGGTTTCAATATTCCTTTTTCGCCTTCACAATGCTTTTTAAATGAGCAAAAGCCGCCTTCTCCCCTTTTTTTGCAAGCTCGGTCAGCAGCATTTCGAGAAAGGCCGCCGTTTCGGGGTGCATGGTTTTTGCGTCCCTGCCGCTCATGTAATATTTAAGGGGATAATCGTCGGTATAGTCCCTGCCCTTGTATATTTTGCTTGCGGCCACGCGGTCGCAGAACATTTCGGCGGCATAGCGCAGCGGCATTTTTACGGGGCAGACCCGCTGTTCCTTAAGGCTGAAATCGGTCCAATATTCAAAATGGTGCTTGTTTCTGCCCTTGTGATGAAGCCAGGCCGAGGAGTAGCCGTAAAGCTCCCTTTCGGTGATGTTTGGGCTGCGGGTGCCGGCATAGTATTTTGCGCCGGGGATGAACTCGGCGGGAGAATATTTTGAAAGGTCGTGAAAAAGGCCGCGAAAGCCGAGCCCCGCCTTAAAGCAATGGGCAATGACCTTGTGGCGGTGTTTTGTTATGGTGCGAAAGTGTTTGACGGGATGCAAAAGATTTTCCTCCGAAGATTATTCCTTACCTTTTTTGACAAGCTTTTGAAAGAGAAAACGGGAGGTGTCCTCCACCCTTTGCATGGCGACGTTGATTTCGCTGAAGGTGCGGAACATTTCGTCAAAACGAACCTTTTCACGGGCGGTTTCGCGGGATTTGAAGTTTTCTACCACCAGCTCGTAGCGTTTTGTGGCTTTTTCGACGGCGTCCTCCCAGGAAATATAGATTTCGTCCATGGCCGTTTGGCCGAGAACCTTAAGCTTTTCGCGGTTTTCGCAGGCAAAGGAAAGACATTTTGCCATGGACTCGCCGGTTTCCTCTATGAGAAGGCCGGTTTTTCCGTCCTCAATGCCCTCCGAGGCGCAGCTTTCCCGAAGCAGCACGCTTGCCTTGCCGCAGGCGGCCGCCTCCCTGACCACAATGCCGTTGGTGTCGAAGGAGGAGGGGAACAAAAACAAATCTGAAAGGGTGAAATATCCGCGGATTATCTCCCGATTGTGAACGGCGCCGACGAATATACATTTTTCCTGTATGCCCAGCGTTTTTGCATATTGCTCGATTTCGGGGCGTTCGACGCTGTCTCCCACGAAAACCATGCGGAAATCCTTGCCGTCGTTTGCAATCATTTTAAGTCCGTCGAGGATTATTCTCGCGCCCTTATACCACATGAGCCTGCCCACAAAGAGAAAGACGGGCACATCGGCGGGCAGGGCGTGTTTTTGGCGCAGCTCGGCCACAAGCTCGGGAGAGGCAAGTCCCTTTTTCAGGTCGACGCCGTTTTCCATGACCACACAGTCGCCCTGATAGCCGAGGCTTTTAAGGTTGTCGCCGGCGCCCTTGCTCACCACCCACACCTCGTCGCAGGCCGAGATGTTGTCCACCAAAAACTTTTTGGCGGTTTTGCGAAGAAAATTCATTTCCACCGCCTTGTTTATCTCGATGTCGAATTTTGTGTGGTATGTAAATACGATGGGGGCGTCGACCTCCTGCTGAACCATGCGTGCGAGAAGAGTGGAGGAAAAGGGGCAATGGCTGTGAAGCAGCAGGGGATTTGAGGCTTTTATGGCGTTTACCGCTTTTTTGCCGAAGGGGTAGCCCAGTCGGTAGCCGAATTTGCGGGTGGTGTTGAGGCTTGAATAGCGGATGACGGGAAATTCAAAGCTTTCGTCGTCGGCTCCGGGGTAGGAAGGGGTGGCAACGGTTGCGCTTATTCCGCTTTCGGTCATACATTTGGCGTAATTTACCACCGCATTTTCCACCCCGTCGATAAGGGGCGGAAAGGAGTCGTTCAAAAGACAAACCGAGCCGTTTTCAAACATAAAATCACCTATCCTATAATATCGGTGTTCATATATTTTCTCAGCACTTCGGGAACGGTGACCGTTCCGTCGGCATTTTGATAGTTTTCAAGAATGGCGGCGACGGTTCTGCCCACGGCAAGACCCGAGCCGTTGAGGGTGTGGACGAATTTGGCCTTGTCCCCCGCCCCGTCCTTATAACGGATGGCGGCGCGGCGGGCTTGATAATCCTCGAAGTTGGAGCAGCTTGAAATCTCGCAATAGCGGTTATAGCTGGGCAGCCAGACCTCGATGTCATAGGTCATGGCCGAGGAAAATCCAAGGTCGCCGGCCGACAGACAGACCACACGATAAGGCAGACCGAGCATTTGGAGCAGCTTTTCGGCGTCGTTTGTCAGGGTCTCAAGCTCGGCATAGGATTTTTCCGGCTTTACGAACTTAACAAGCTCGACCTTGTGGAACTGGTGCTGACGGATGAGGCCTCTCGTGTCGCGGCCGGCCGAACCCGCCTCGGCGCGGAAACAGGCCGAAAAGGCGCAGTATTTAAGGGGAAGCTTGCTTCCGTCGAGAATGTCGTCGCGATACATATTGGTTACCGGAACCTCGGCGGTGGGGATGAGGAATTCGTCCGAGCCGTGAATACGGTAGGCGTCCTCCTCGAATTTGGGCAGCTGACCGGTGCCGGTCATGGAGGCGCGGTTCACGAGATAGGGAGGAATGATCTCCTCATAGCCGTTGTCGGCGTGGGTGTCCATAAAGAAGCAGAAAACGGCTCTTTCGAGACGGGCGCCGAGGCCTCTGTAAAAATGGAAACGGGCGCCCGATACCTTTGCGGCGGTTTCGGGGTCGAGAATTCCGAGGTCCTTGCCGATGTCCCAATGAGCCTTGGCCTCAAAATCAAATTTTCTCGGCTCGCCCCAGCGGCGCAGCTCGCGGTTTTCCTTGTCGTCCTCGCCGTCGGGAATGGTGGGATTGGGCATATTGGGGATAGAAAGGAGAATGTTTCTCTGCTTTTCGGTCAGCTCGGAGATTTCCTTGTCACATTCCTTGACGTCGTCGGACAGGGTTTTCATGCGGGCCATGATTTCCGAAAGGTCTCCCCCCTCCTTCTTGATGCGGGGAATTTCCTTGGATGCGGCGTTTTGCTCGGCCTTGAATTTGTCGGCCTTGCTGCTGATGACGCGGCGCTGCTCGTCGATTTTAAGCAGCTCGTCGATGGCGGCGGTATAGTCGCCGTTGCGGCGGTTGACGGCGGCCTTGACCACGTCGGGATTTTGTCTTATAAGCTTGATGTCTAACATTTTTGTCGTCCTTTCTATTCGCCCAGCTTGTTTGCCAGACCCTTTAAATCCTCAAGATTGTAAAATTCTATTTCAAGGGTGCCTTTTCCCTTTGCGGCCTTGACCTTTACACGTCGGCCCAAGTTTTCCGACAGAGAAAGCTCCACCTCGTCATAAATGGTGCTGCGGGCGGGCTTTGCCGTCTTTTGACCGTCTTTTTCGGCTTTTTTCGACTCCTTTGCCATCTGCTCGATTTTTCTGACGTTTGCACCGAAGGATGCGGCCTTTGCCGCCTTGAGCAGTTCCTCTTTGTCGGAAAATCCCAGCAGCGCCCTGCCGTGACCGGCCGAAATGGTGCCCTTTTTGACCATGTCAAGCACCTCGTCGGGCAAATCAAGCAGCCGCATGGCGTTGGTGACCGCCGGGCGGGACCTTCCCACCCTCACGGCGACCTCCTCCTGGGTCAGTCCGAAGTCCTCCATGAGGCTTTTATAGCCTGCCGCCTCTTCAATGGGGTTTAAATCCTCCCTTTGGAGGTTTTCCACCAAGGCAATTTCGGCGGTTTCGCCGTCGCTCAGTTCCTTTACGATTGCAGGAACGGCCGACAGCCCCGCAATGCGCGACGCTCTCCAACGGCGCTCGCCCGCCACAAGCTGATAACGCCCGCCGTTTATGGGGCGAACCACAAGGGGCTGAAGCAGACCGTATCTTTTTATGCTGTCGGCAAGCTCTTCAAGGGCTTCGGGGTCGAATTCCTTACGGGGCTGGCCGAGATTGGGCTCTATATCCATGAGGGATATTTCGGCGGGAGCGTTTTGCTCGGTGGCGTTTTCGGCAAAAAGTGAGCCGAGACCTTTGTTTAATCCGCCTTTTTTGGCCATTTTCATTCTCCTCTCCGCTAAATTCCGTTAAGCAACAGATGTTCGAACACCGTATGGTTTCGCTCGTTCCTTTTCCCGTGCGGCTTCGCGTTCATCAACCGTAGGCGGCAGCCTTACGGCCGATTTCACACTTCCCCGCGCAGAAAAATGAACGGCAGAAACTCTTCGACCTTAAAAATGGGTAAATTTTTCGTTTTTGAAGTTTTGTCGCGCCGACATACCGGCGTATTTCAAGCGGCGAAACAATAAAAACGGGGAATTTAACATTTTTAAGGCGTGCGGGGTTCGGGCATCTATTGCTTAAACTTTTTATTCTTTTTGACAAGCTCCTTTGCAAGGTCGCAGTAGGCCTTGGCGCCTTTGGACGACTTGTCGTAGTACATTATGGGCTGTCCGAAGCTCGGAGCCTCGGAAATTCTCACCGCGCGGGGAATGGATGTTTTGAAAACCTTTCCCGGGAAGAAATTCTTGACCTCCGAAACCACCTGATGAGTCAAATTCAATCGACCGTCATACATGGTCAGCAAAATCCCCTCGATGTCAAGGGTGGGATTATACAGCCGTTTTATCTGTCTGATTGACGAGATGAGCTGCGAAAGTCCCTCAAGGGCATAATATTCGCATTGTATGGGAATAAGAACCGTGTCGGCGGCGCACAGGCAGTTTATTGTTATAAGCCCGAGAGACGGTGGGCAGTCGATGAAAATATAGTCATATCCGTCCGCTATTGGGGCTATCGCCCGACGCAGCTTGCTGTCACGGTGTTCAAGACCCGACAGCTCGATTTCGGCGCCTGCGAGGTCCATGCTTGAGGGAATCAGGTCGACGTTTTTAAATTCGGTGTGCAGCACCGCGCTTTCCGCCGACTGTGAGCCCACAAGAAGGTCATAGCTGCTGATTTCCACCTGCCGTTTGTCCACTCCGTAGCCGCTTGTGGCGTTGCCCTGAGGGTCCAAATCGATAAGCAGAACCTTTTTCCCGAGCTGACCTACCCCGGCCGAGAGATTGACCGCCGTGGTGGTTTTTCCCACTCCGCCTTTTTGGTTGGCAATTGCTATTGTTTTGGGCAAAAAACACACCCCTTTCAGCTGCTTAATTGTTCTTTAAACAGTATATCACACTCCAAATCAAAATTAAAGTGCTTTTTTGTTTCACGTGAAACATTTTTGAGCTTTCTTTTGTGCTCGGCCAACTTGTAATGTAAAGCAAAATGTGATACAATGAGAAAAAAGTTTCACGTGAAACATAAGGTCGGTGAAGGTATGAGGGACAATTATGATTTGATTGTTGTGGGCGGCGGCGCGGCAGGACTTTTTGCTGCGGCCTACCAAGCGGTAAATGTGCCGGATATGTCGGTTTTGCTTGTGGAAAAGAACGACCGTGTGGGCAAAAAGCTTCTCACAACGGGCAACGGACGGTGTAATATTTCCAACTCAACCGAGCTGTCGGGCAAATATCACGGAGCCGAAAGCTTTGCCGAGGATGTGTTCAGAACCTTCCCCCGCGAGGAGACCCTTGAATTTTTCGAACAAATCGGCATACCCGTTGTCGAGGAGGAAAACGGAAAGCTGTTTCCCCGTTCGCTTCAGGCGGGCTCGGTGGTGGATATGCTCCGCCTCAAGGCCGAGGAGGGCGCCGACGTGCTGTGTTCGGCCGAGGTGTCGGGTGTGGGATATGACGGAAATTACACGGTGACCACCGACAAAGGAATTTTCACGGCGAACAACGTCCTGATAACCTGCGGCGGCCGTGCGGCGGCGAACACCGGCTCGGACGGCAGCGGATATGAGCTGCTTTCGGCCTTCGGCCACAGGGTCAACCGTACCTTCCCCGCCATTGTTCAGCTTACCGCCGACACCAAAAAGACCAAGCCTCTTGCCGGCATAAAGTGGGTGTGCGGCGTCACCGCAAGGGCGGGCCGCCAAAGCCGAACCGAACTCGGCGAGGTGCTTTTCACCGACTACGGCCTTTCGGGGCCGCCCGTTTTGCAGGTTTCCCGAATTATATCCAAAAACGGCTCGGGTCAAATAATTCTCGACCTCTGTCCCGATCTGTCAAAACAGCAGATAGAGAGCGAAATTGCCGCCCGTGCCGCCGCCTTTTCAAACCGCGACTGTATGGAGTTGCTCACGGGATTTATAAACAAACGGCTCGGGCAGACGGCGGTAAAATGCGCGGGAATTCCCCTTTCGACAAGGTGCTCGGCTCTCGGGAAAAAAGAAATTTCAAACATTGCCGACTGCCTTAAAGGCTTTACCGTCGAGGTAAACGGAACCAAGGGCTGGAACATGGCGCAGGTGACCGCAGGCGGAATCGACCCCTTTGATTTTTCGGCCGACACCATGGAGTCGCGGCTGTATGAGGGGCTTTACGCCGCGGGCGAGATTCTCGACGTGGACGGAGACTGCGGCGGATACAATCTTCAGTGGGCGTGGTCGACGGCGGGAACGGCGATAAAGGCGATTATAAATAAAATGAGGAAAAACAATGCTTAAAATTACCGGAGTAAACATTCCCCTGTCGGCCGACTTTTCAAATGCCGCGGCGCTTTTGTCGGGGCACCTCGGAATTTCATCCGACAAAATTTCCTTTGCAAGACTTGTTCGCCGCGCGGTGGACGCCCGCAAAAAAAATCAAATTCATTATGTCTGCAGCTTTGAATTTGCAGTAAAGGGAAACGAGAGCCAATTTCTGACAAAATATGCGTCGAAAAAAGTTGCCTTCACAGAGGATAGAAAATCTTTCGACGATACATTGTCCGTTTTGAAAAATTCTATCGGCTGTAAAAGCAAGGTTTACATAATCGGGAGCGGCCCGGCAGGCCTCTTTGCCGCATATACACTGGGGAAAGCGGGATTTTGCCCTGTGCTGCTCGAACGGGGAGAATGTGTGGAAAAACGCACCGAAAAGGTCAATTCCTTTTGGAAAACGGGAAAATTCGACCCGACCTCCAACGTTCAGTTCGGCGAGGGCGGCGCGGGAACATTTTCCGACGGAAAGCTCAATTCCGGCATAAAGGACCCCCGCTGCAAATTTGTGCTTGAGACCTTTTCCCGTTTCGGCGGCGGAGAGGAAATTCTGTATGAGGCAAAGCCCCACATCGGCAGCGACCGCCTTTTTCACACCGTCCGAAATATGCGGCGGGAAATCGAAAACATGGGCGAGGTCAAATTCGGCCACCGTCTCACCGACATAATTGTCGAAAACGGGCGGCTGACCGCCATTGAGGTCGAAGCCAGGGGAGAGAAAAAAATATATCCCTGCAGCCGCCTTGTGCTTGCCCTCGGGCACAGCGCACGGGACACCTTTGAAATGCTAAGAACCCGCGGGATATTCATGGAGCAAAAGCCCTTTGCCATGGGCGTGCGTATCGAGCATCCCCAACATATTATAAATGAGGCACAGTACGGAAAGGGCTTTGACAGCCGTCTTCCCGCCGCCGATTATAAGCTTTCGGCGCATTTGAAAAACGGCCGCGGGGTTTTCAGTTTTTGTATGTGCCCGGGAGGGCAGGTTGTGGCCGCCGCGTCGGAAGAGGGCGGGGTATGCACCAACGGAATGAGTCTTTCGGCGCGAGACGGGCAAAACGCCAACAGCGCAATTCTCGTGAACGTTCGCCCCGAGGACTTCGGCTCTCCCGACCCCCTTGCGGGAGTGTATCTTCAGCGGAAAATCGAGCAGGCAGCATTTAAAGCGGCGGGACAAAATTATTTTGCGCCGATACAGCTTGCGGGTGATTTTCTCAAAAACCGCCCCTCCGAAAAGCTCGGAGAGGTTGTGCCGACCTATCTTCCCGGCGTGAGCTTTGCTCCGCTTGAAAGCTATCTTCCCAAATTTATAACCGAGTCGATAAGAGAGGCTCTGCCGATTTTCGGACGAAAAATCAGGGGCTTTGACATGGAGGGAGCCGTGCTTTGCGGCCCCGAGGCCCGTTCCTCCTGCCCTCTCCGCATGGTCCGGTCACAACGGGGGGACTCCAACATAAAGGGCATATATCCCTGCGGCGAGGGCGCCGGGTATGCCGGAGGAATCATGTCGGCGGCGGTGGACGGCATAAAAACCGCCCAAAGCATTATGGAGGCGACGGAAAATGACGGCTGACCGGGCCAAAAAGCTTGTAAAAGATAATTTCCCCTGCATTATGGACAATCCATTTTCCGATTTATCCGCGACGGTTTTCCGCCACAGCGACAGCAGAAAGTGGTTCGGCCTTATAATGGAGGTGGATTCGTCAAAATTCGGTCTTTTTCCCGAAAGAAAGCTTGAAGTTATCAATCTGAAATGCGACCCATTGGAGCCGCGGGACAAAATCGCCGTTTTTCCCGCCTATCATATGAATAAAAAGCATTGGATTTCGGTCGTTCTGGAAAATATATCGGAAAAACGCCTGCTTTTTCTCATGGAAATAAGCTTTGAACTGACAAAAAAATAACAGCCTCCCCCGCCGTAACCCACGGCGGGTTTTTGCATATTATGTAATAAAAATGTTTTGAGGTGAGACAATGGGGAAAAAGAAAATCGTAGGGGTTTGCGGGGGCGATCCGAGAACCGATTATATAAAGTTTTCACTTGAAAAAAAGGGATATGAAATATGCGACGGATTTTCCGACCCGCTTTTTTATCAAAAGGCAGAGCAATGCGATGCGGTGCTGCTCCCCGCGCCGCTGACCGCCGACGGCGAAAGCTTTTTTGCCCCCTGCTTTGAAAAAAAGTTTGCCATAAAGGATTTTTTAAGGCAAATTCCAAAGGACACACCGCTTTTTTGCGGAAGGGCAAAAAGACAAGATATAGAGAAAATAAGGATGGACGGGCACAATATATATGATTGCTACGCCGACGAGGCCTTTTTAATCGAAAACGGAATTTTGACCGCCGAGGGAGCGATTCAGCTTGCGATTTCCCACACAAAAGAGAGCCTTTGGAACAGTAAAATCCTTGTGCTGGGATATGGCAGAGTGGCAAAACCTCTTTGCAAAAGGCTCGGCGCTTTATGTAGGGAAAGGGTAAAAGTTTATGCACGGAGAAGCGAACAGCGAGCCGAAATAATGCGGGACGGCCTGTCCGAAACCGCCGATTTTAAAGGGGATTTCGACAATTTCAACATAGTTTTCAACACGATACCGTCAATGATATGCGATGAAAATTTACTCAAAAAAGCGAATAAAAATTGCTTTATAATCGACCTTGCCTCCTCCCCCGGCGGGGTGGATTTCGAGGCGGCAAAGAGGCTTGGGGTCGGTGCCGTTTCAGCTCTTTCCCTTCCCTCAAAGACCTCTCCTGCGGCGGCGGCCGAGCTTTTTGTGAACACCTGTCTTTCAAGGCTTTCGGAGGTGAGCGTCAATGCAGTCTCTTAAAATCGGATTCGGGATTTGCGGTTCCTTTTGCACCTTTCACCGAATAATACCCGTCATGGAACGGCTTGCGGCGGCGGGGCACGAGATAACGCCGATCATGTCGGCCGCAGCCTATTTTACCGACACGCGGTTCGGCAAATGCGAGGAAATAAACCGAAAAATAACCGAAATATGCGGCAAGGAAATTATTCACGAGCTTAAAACCGCCGAGCCCATAGGTCCCAAAAAGCTTTTTGACGTTATGGCGGTGGCGCCCTGCACGGGCAACACGCTGGCAAAGCTTGCGGCGGGAATTACCGACACGCCGGTTACCCTTGCGGTCAAGGCACACCTGAGAAATCTGCGGCCGACGGTCATAGCCGTTTCCACCAACGACGCTCTGTCGGGTTCGGCACAGAATATCGGGCGGCTGCTCAACCGAAAGAACATCTTTTTTGTCCCCATGAAGCAGGACGATCCCGAGAAAAAGCCGCGGTCGGTGGTGGCGGATTTCGAAAGACTGGGAGATACCATCGAGGCGGCCTGTCAAGGGCGGCAGATACAGCCGATTTTCATATAAAAAAAGCCGCCGTCACATGACGCTGCGGTTAATGACGGCGAAAAAAAGCACCTCAACGCGGCCTTTGAGGTGCTTTCGGTTTTAATTATATCGGACTTTTAAATCAGACGATGTTATCAAAAGGGCCAAACTCCCACAAGGCGGATGGAAACGAGCATGGCGGCAACGGGAATAATGCTGCCGAGGACAAGCTGAACGGGGGTGTGACGCTTGATTTTGAGGGACGCCCAAACCACCGCTCCGAGCAGAGCGTACATGGCGACATATGGAAGTCCCAAAACGTAGATCATCATGGCAATTGGACCCGAAACTCCGCAGGTGTGGCCGCTGGCCTTGACGCCGAACACAAAGGAGGAAAGGGCAATGGAAACGCCGGACAGAAGATATGTCAGGAAAATGAGAAGCTCAATTCTCCCTGCGCCGAAAAATACCGAGCCGAGAATTCCCGCGATGTAACCGATGACCGAAAAGACAATGGCGAGATTTCGCTGTCCGTCTCTCCCCTTTTTGCGAATGGGCGGGATTATTACCGACACGGGATATGAAAGAAGGGGGAAAATGGTCAGCGCGCCGAGAGCATATAAATAGTGTCCGAAATTGAGATATGACTCGGGACGGGCAAACCAAATGACGGTCAGCATGAGGGCGGCCATAAAGGGCGCCACGGTGATGACTCTCACTATCTTTGCGGCGACGGCCTCCTTGGTTATTTTGCGCTCGGTTTTGTTTGCCGAATTATTTGCGGTTAAAGTTTTGTTTTTTTCGCTCATATTAAAACCTCCCAAAAAGGATGTACTTTCAAAATTAAAATCTTTATAAGATTTTGTTTTTCGGCAGAGGAAAGAATTTTTCGTTTTTCCTTTGCTGTAATTATTTTATCGCCAGGGACTCGATTTGTCACCCTATCCGAGGGTAAATTTCTCCTATGAAAGATTTTTGTTTGGTAGAGTCGAAAAAAATCGGCTCTACCCACAGTAGAAAACTGCATGAAACCGTGGTTTTTAGGGGGGTTGATTTTTGAGCGGCAATAGTTTATAATAAACACATGAATGAAGATGTACTTAAGAAAAATGTTTCGGAAAAAATCACATTTTACAGAAAGGCGGCCGGCCTGACCCAGTTGGAACTTGCCGAAAAACTCAATTATTCGGACAAATCGGTTTCAAAATGGGAGCGGGGCGACGGGCTGCCCGACATAACGGTTCTTACAAATATGGCCGAGCTTTTCGGAGTTTCGGTGGATGATTTTGTGTCCTCCGCGCCGCCCAAAAAGCCCATAAAGCTGACAAAGAAACACACCCTCATTCCCGCCCTTTCGGTGGGGCTTGTGTGGCTTGTGGCCACATTTGTGTTTTTTGTGCTTGCCGTGGCCTTTCCGGATCTTCCGAGAAAATGGCTTGTTTTCATCTACGGATGTCCCGTCAGCTTTATCGTCACCACGGCTTTCAGCTGCCTTTGGTGGCGGACGGCCAGCCGCATAATTTCCATCACGGGAATGATCTGGACCCTTGCGGCGAGCGTCGACATCACCCTGAAAATACCCAATATGTTCCTTATATACGCAGTTGCCGCCGTGCTTCAGATTTTGGTCTTTTTATGGTTCTGGCTGATTTCCGACCGACACAGGGCTGGAAAATGAGCGGGGGATTTGTATGAAAAAATTTTTGAGCTTTTGCCTTGCGGTGCTTTGCATTTTGAGCTTTTGCCTTTCGGCCCTTGCCGACACGGAGGTTACAAAGGACGGAATGACGGTTCATCTTGCCGACATTTTCACGGTTTTCACGGCCGAAAATCTCGAGTCAAAGTCCGTCCGCGCCGCCGAGCTTTCGGAGGACACCGAGACGCTGAGAAAAAAGCTTGAGTCGGACTATCTTTTTTATGCCGTGGCCGAAAATCTCGGATGGACGGTTTTCATGACCTCCTCGGTCACCGACGTTTCCTCCGAAATAGTCAATCTTGCCGAGTTTTCCGACGGTGCCCTTGCCGAAAGCGCCCTTATAGGCGGCGTTAAGGACAGGGCGGCCGACATAAAGGAAATAAGAAAGGACGCGGCGCTTTTTTACCGTCTGACCTTTGAAAAGGACGAGCAAAAGGGCAATGCCGACAGCCGAGTGATGTATATTTCGGTCATAAACGGACGAATTTATACCCTCACCCTTATTGAAGACGCCTCCTCCCTTTCGACCAACGCCGCCGACACGGCCGACTATATTTTTTCAAATCTCGAATACACCGTCGAAACCGAAAGGCAGCGGGTGGCCGAAAAAAAGCGCAGCTTTGCCACCTGGGCCATTGTGGTGTGTATTCCCCTTGCGGCGGTGGGCGGTTTCTTTATCGTGCGCTCCATGAAAAGGGATTTTGAGGCGGCAAAGAGGGAAGAAAACCTTAAAAAAAATATGAGAAAAAAGCCGAGAAGATAATATGGATTATGTTGATAAAAAGCTTTTGATGTCGGCGGCCGAAAATTTCGGCGTCGAAATAAATGCCGAGCAGGCCGAAAAATTCGAAGGCTATGCAAGACTGCTTTTTGAATGGAACCAAAAAATGAATTTAACGGCTATCACCTCTCCCGAGGGGGTGGCTCTGCTCCATTTTGCCGACAGTCTGACGCTGCTTTCGGCGGCGGATTTCAAAGAGGGCGCTTCCCTTGCGGACGTGGGCACGGGGGCGGGATTTCCGTCGGTTCCCCTTGCCATAATGCGGCCGGATATGCAGTTTACCCTTGTCGACAGCCTGAATAAACGCATTACATTTCTCGAGGCGGTCAAATCCGAGCTCGGCCTTGATTTTAAGACGGTTCACGGCCGTGCCGAGGAGCTTGGCAGAGACGTAAAATACCGTGAAAAATTCGACTTTGCGACGGCAAGGGCGGTTGCGGGGCTTAACGTGCTTTGCGAATATTGCCTGCCTTTTGTCAAAAAGGGCGGCTCATTTTTGGCCATGAAGGGTCCGTCGGGTCGGGACGAGGCGGCGCAGGCCGAAAACGCCGTAAAACTGCTTGGGGGAAGGCTTTCGGCGGTCAAGGAATTCTCTTTGGGGGAAAATGACCGTCGGGTCATAATTATAGATAAAATTTTTCCCATTTCGCAAAAATATCCCCGTCAATCGGGAAAAATAAAGAAGTCTCCCCTTTAAATTCAATACAAAAAAGTAAACCGACTCTTCCTTTGGAAAAGTCGGTTTTTTGATACGAAAAATTATTCGTCAAGCTTGAGCACGGCCATAAAGGCTTCCTGCGGAACCTCGACCGAGCCGAGACTGCGCATACGCTTTTTGCCTTCCTTCTGCTTTTCAAGCAGCTTTTTCTTTCGGGTGATGTCGCCGCCGTAGCACTTGGCAAGCACGTCCTTTCGCATGGCGCGGATGGTCTCTCTCGCAATGACCTTGCCGCCCACCGCCACCTGAACGGGCACCTCGAAAAGCTGACGGGGAATGTTGTCCTTAAGCTTTTCGGCAATTCGCCGCGCCCGTTTATAGGCGCTGTCGGCGTGAACGATAAAGGAAAGGGCGTCGACTATTTCGCCGTTTAACAGCACGTCGAGCTTGACAAGCTTGGAGGGCTTATAGCACTTTGGCTCATAGTCATAGGAGGCATAGCCCTTTGTGCGGGACTTAAGCGCGTCGAAAAAGTCGTATACAATTTCGTTTAAGGGCATTTCGTAGTGAATGTCCACGCGGTTTGAGGAGGGATATTGCATATCGCCGAAAATCCCCCGCCGCTCCTGACAAAGGTCCATAATGGCGCCCACATAGTCGGTGGGACTGAAAATGTGCACGTCGCAAACCGGCTCCTCGGCCGACTCTATGGTTGCGGGGTCGGGGTAGTTTGTGGGGTTGTCGATGGAAAGGGTTGTTCCATCGGTGAGATTGATTTTGTAAACGACGCTGGGGGCGGTGGTTATGAGGTCGAGATTATATTCTCTTTCAAGGCGTTCCTGGATGATTTCCATGTGCAGCAGACCGAGAAATCCGCAGCGGAAACCGAATCCCAAAGCCGCCGAGGTTTCCGGCTCGAAATGAAGAGACGCGTCGTTGAGCTGAAGCTTTTCGAGAGCCTCGCGAAGGTCGGTATACTGTGCTCCGTCGGCGGGATAAACGCCGCAGAAAACCACCGGATTGACGGCTCGGTAGCCCTCGAGAGGCTCGCTTGCCGGGTGCTCGGCACCGGTTATGGTGTCGCCCACCCTCGCCTCGCTGACGGTTTTTATTGAGGCGGTGAAATAGCCGACCTCGCCCGCCGTCAGCTCGTCGCAGGGCATAAAGCTGCGGGCACCCTTTCTTCCAAGCTCGACCACCTGAAATTCGGCGTCGGTCGCCATCATTTTTACCGTCATTCCGCATTTTATGGTGCCGCTGACCACGCGGAAATAGGTTATAACGCCCTTATAGGGGTCGTAGTAGGAATCGAAAATCAGCGCCTTTAAGGGGGCGGAGGAGTCGCCGCTCGGGGCGGGAAAATCGGTGACGATGCGCTCAAGCACCTCTTTTATGTTAATGCCGGCCTTGGCCGAAATGCGGGGGGCCGACATTCCCTCTATTCCGATTATGTCCTCGATTTCGTGCGCCACCCTGTCGGGGTCGGCGGCGGGAAGGTCGATTTTGTTTATGACCGGGAGGATTTCAAGGTCGTGGTCGGCTGCAAGATAGGTGTTTGCCAGCGTCTGTGCCTCTATTCCCTGCGATGCGTCGACCACAAGCACCGCCCCTTCGCAGGCGGCAAGGGAACGGGACACCTCATAGTTAAAGTCGACGTGGCCGGGGGTGTCGATTAAATTCAGCTCATAGGTTTCCCCGTCGTCGGCCTTATAGTAAAGGGTGACGGCGTGAGCCTTTATGGTTATGCCCCTCTCCCGCTCGAGATCCATGCTGTCAAGCAGCTGATCCTCCATGTCCCTGAGCGCCACCGTGTCGGTTATTTCGAGCATACGGTCGGCAAGGGTGGATTTGCCGTGGTCGATGTGGGCGATTATGCAAAAGTTTCTGATGTTTTTCTGTGGAACCTTCAAGTCTGATCTTCCTTTTGTTAAAATGCGGATTATTTCGAAAAGGCGTCCTTAATGCTTTCGATAAGCTCGGGAGCCATGGTGATTGCCCGTTCGGCCGCGCCCATGGGCATGGTTGAGGCAAGGTTTAAAATTTTGACCTCACCCTTGTTTATGCACACAAAGCAGACCGGCGTGACGGTCAGTCCGCCGCCGCCCGCTCCGCCGAAGGAAACGCCTGCGGGGGATTTTTCGGTGGGAAGGTCGCTTCCTCCCGAAGCAAATCCGCAGGAAACGCGGGACACGGGAATGAGGGTGATGTCGTCGGTCACGGCGATTTTATCCCCCACAACAAGGCCGGTGTCGGCAAGGGCGCGCATTTTGTCGACGGTTATGTCGAGAATGGAGCCCACCTTGCTTTTGGTGGAGCGCTCGGCCCCGCGGCGGGCCTGCTCGGCCGATTGATTTGTTCTGTTATCGTTTTTTCTGTTTTCGGTTTTCTCCTGTTTCATTTTACTCACCTTTTTCAGAATTTTCTGTTGTATTTAAATCTCCGCCTTCGGCTTTTTCGGCAAAATCCTCAAGGGTAGGCTGCTCGGCGGTTTCGGCCGTTCCCTTTTCAAAGGGGTGCTCCTCCTCGGGAAGAGGCGGAAGAGCCGACAGATTTTCAAGCCCGAAGCACCGCAAAAAGGTATCGGTGGTTCCGTAAAGAATGGGTCGGCCGGGAAGGTCGAGTCGCCCGCATTCCTCGATAAGCCCTTTGAGCACGAGGGAGGAAACCACTCCCGAGCAATCCACGCCTCTCACCTGCTCGATATAGGCCTTGGTAACCGGCTGATTATAGGCCACGACGGCAAGCACCTCAAATGCGGCCGAGGAAAGCGGGGTTGAGCGGCGAAGCTCAAAGGCCGTGCGCACGGGCTCCTCATACTGCTTTTTGGTGGCAAGCTGGAGGCTGTCGCCCAGCCGCAGAAGCTCGATCCCGCTTTGGGGTCCGCTCAGCTTTTCTTCAAGCAAAACCGCCGTTTTTTCAACCTTTTCCTCCGAAAGCTCAAGAGCGGCCGCCAGACGGGAAATGGGAACCGGCTCGCCGCCGGCAAAGAGAACCGCCTCTAAGGTCGGAATGTATTTTGAAAGCTCCATTATTTATCCTTTCCCGCCATTTTCAGGTTATCCTCGTCGTCCATGGCGATTCTTCCGCCCCTGATAAGCTCGAGCACGGCGAGAAAGGTCGCCACCGCCTCGGACTTGGATTTCACTTCGCTGAAAATGCTTTTATATTTGACCTTGACGCCGTTAAAAAGACGGCGCATGATGTAGACTATTTTTGCCGACACGGGAATGACCGGCTTTTTGACAAGGGGCTCAAAGGCCGTTGTCGGCGGAGGAAGCCTTCTCAGCCCTCTGCCCACCGCCGCAAGGTACCAATGGGACAGCACTCCCGAATCGTGAGTCAAGACGTAGGTTTGATCCACCTCGGGCATATCGGGACGGCGGACGAATTTCGAAAAACCGTCGGTATTTTTTGCAAGCTCGGCGGCAAGCAGCTTGACGGTGCGGTATTCGATGAGCTCGCCCGACAGCTTGTCTTTAAGCTGCTCCGACTCGTTGTCTTTTGGCAGCAGCGACACGGATTTTATATAGACAAGCCGCGACGCCATTTCCAAAAAGTCGCTTGAAAGGTCCATGTCCTGCTCTTTCATTTTGTTTATACAGTCGAGGTATTGGCTGACAAGCTCGCAAATGTTTATGTCATAGATGTTGAGCTTGTTTTTGGCTATGAGGTGAAGGAGCAGGTCGAGCGGCCCCTCAAAGCTCTCTAATTTATAGGAAAGCTTGTCCATTTTAACCTCCGAAGGGAAGGGAGGCCACGGCGTTAAGCCCGCTGAGCACGAAATTTCCGATGTAGGAAAGGGGCGTTGTCAGCACGCCGGTCACAAGCAGAAGGATAAGGCCGAGCATTATATACTGCTCATAGGCCATGATTTTGTAGTAAATTCGGTCGGGAAGCAGCGCCGTGAGCAGACGGGAACCGTCGAGCGGCGGAATGGGAACAAGGTTAAAGACGGCGAGGGAGACGTTGATTTGAGCCGTGAACAAAAAGAGATAGCGCAAAAACATGAGTATGACAAGCGCGGCCTGCGAGCCGGTTCCGACGCCCGAGCGGGCGAGGAAAATTATAAAATTGCACAGCAGAAGGGAAACAAATGCGGCAATAAGGTTTGCGACGGGGCCGGCAAGAGCTACGACCGCCATGCCGCCCTTGGGATTTTTAAAGTTTCTCGCGTTGACCGGCACCGGCTTTGCCCAGCCGAAGCCCACCGCCATAATAAGGGCGGCGCCTATCCAGTCGATGTGTCGCATGGGATTGAGCGACATTCTCCCCTGCCATTTGGCCGTGTCGTCGCCAAGCTTGTGGGCGGCAAAGGCGTGGGCGAATTCGTGAAAGGGCAGCACCAAAAAAATGATGACCGCCGACGAAAAAACATAAGCGAGGGCGCTTACATAATTGAATTTACCGGTTAAAGCGCCGGATAAAATGGAAATGAGACCCATATTAACCTCCGAATAAGGCTTTGCGGAAACCGAAATGTACAATCCGCCAATTTATATAAAATCATTATACTAAATTTTTCGTGAAAATACAAGAGAAAAAACGAGAAGGCGGCGGGACAGCCCGCTTTGGAAAAGGGCGAAGGCGTTAAGCTTAAAAAAGAGGACAAAAAAGTCGGTTTTTCGGCAAAAAAACATTGCAATGAACGGCTATATATATTATAATGTAAGGGAACCGCGAAAATTTGCGGCTCTCAAAAATACTGCGGCAGACGGGCACTATATTATGTATACCCGACGTCCGAAAACCACAATTTGTCGAAAACTTTTTTGACGCGGCTCAGACCCGCAAAAAAGCTGAAAAAAATTAAAAAAAGGGCTTGCAATCCCTCTTGCTTTGTGGTAGTATTATTAGGCACATTTGTGCAGATATGCGTTGATGTGGGAGGTGGCTGCCCGAGCTCGTCACTTGAGGCAGGGAATTTCCACGGAGTATGTCCGATTTTAAAACCGGGCGACAGTTAATTTTTTAACGGCACCGCAGTCTTCTCTCTTTCCACTTGAGAAGGCGGCAAGAGCGCCGTCGGCGGATACGTGCGGCGGAGCTTTGAGCAAGGTGCAAAGGCGTTTTGTAATCCCGGAATAGGCTTTTTGGCCCGCTCCGGTTTTTCGATGAACGGGCACGGAACACACGGCAAGGTGTTACATTTATCGAAGCCAAAGCGTCGCCCGCCACCCTAATGCCCTTTGGGGCGAACAATTTAAGGAGGCGTACCATTACAATGGCAGCAAAAGAAAAAATCAGAATCAGACTTAAGGGTTACGATCATCAGCTGGTGGATCAGGCCGCCGAAAAGATCGTAGAAACCGCAAAGAGAACCGGCACCCGTGTTTCGGGCCCCATTCCCCTTCCCACCCACAAGGAAGTAGTTACCATTCTCCGCGCAGTCCACAAATACAAGGACTCCCGCGAGCAGTTCGAGATGCGTACCCACAAGCGTCTGATCGACGTGATCCGCCCGTCCAACAAAACGGTCGAATCCTTAATGAGTCTTGAACTCCCTGCCGGCGTTGAGATTGAAATTAAGCTTTAATTGATTTCACACGGCGCCTGACGAGAGGTCATGTCGGTCGAAAGATCGACCAATAACCACAAGGAGGAAAAAATAATGAAAAAAGCAATCATCGGAAAAAAGCTCGGCATGACCCAGCTTTTTGATGAACGCGGGAATGTTGTTCCCGTAACTGCTGTCGAGGCCGGTCCCTGCGTTATCACCCAGGTCAAGACGGTAGAGAATGACGGCTATGCGGCTTATCAGTACGGCTTCGGCGAAGTCAAGGTCAGCCACGTTAACAAGCCTATGGCCGGTCATTTCAAGAAGAATGACGTCGCTCCCAAAAAGTATCTCCGCGAATTCCGTCTCGACGGTGTGGAAGCTAATGTAGGCGACCTCATCAAGGCCGACGTTTTCGCCGAGGGCGAGAGCATCGACGTAACCGGCACCAGCAAGGGTAAAGGAACCGCCGGCGTTATCAAGCGCTGGAACTTCCAGAGACTTAAGGAATCCCACGGTACCGGCCCGGTTCACCGCCACGCAGGCTCCCAGGGCGCTTGCTCCAGCCCCTCCCGTGTATTTAAGGGCACCAAGGGCGCAGGACGTCTCGGCTGCGAACGCGTAACCGTTCAGAATCTCGAAATCGTAAAAGTTGACGTTGAGAATAACATCATCGCCATCAAGGGCGCCATCCCCGGCCCCAAGGGCGGAATCGTTATGATCACCGACAGCGTAAAAGCATAAGGGAAGGAGAGTTTTAAATGCCTAAGGTAAAAGTATTTGATATGGCAGGCAAAGATGTGGGCGAGCTTGAGCTTAACGACGCCGTGTTCGGCATCGAGCCCAACGTCGACGCAATGCACAGAGCCGTTGTTGCATATCTCGCAAATCAGCGTCAGGGCACCCAGTCAGCTCTCACCCGTGCCGAAGTCGCCGGCGGCGGAAGAAAGCCCTGGAGACAAAAAGGAACCGGCCGCGCCCGTCAGGGTTCGACCAGAGCTGTTCAGTGGACCCACGGCGGCATCGCCTTCGCTCCCAAGCCCCGCGATTATCGCCAGTCCATCAACAAGAAGGTAAAACGTCTTGCAATTCTCTCGGCTCTGTCCGACAAGGTTGCAACCGAGAGCTTCATCGTTCTCGACGCGCTCACCCTTGAGGGTTACAAGACCAAGGTCGTTGCCGACACTCTTAAGAATGTCAAGGCAGGCAAGAAGGTTCTCTTCGTGCTTGACGGAAACGACGACAAGGCCGTTAAATCCGCCCGCAACATCGAGGGCGTGAAGGTCGCCGGCACAAACACCCTTTCGACCTATGACATTGTCAACGCCGACAGCGTCGTGATCGTTAAGGACGCCGTTAAAATGCTTGAGGAGGTATACGCATAATGAGTAAAACCGCTCAGGAAGTCATTCTTGCTCCCGTCATCACCGAAAAGAGCATGGCCGCAGCAAGAGACGCAAAGAAATTTTCCTTTAAAGTAGCGAACGACGCCACCAAGATCGACATCAAAAAGGCCGTCGAAGAGCTCTTTAAGGTTGAAGTAAGCAAGGTCAACACCATCCACATGAGAGGCAAGTCCCGCCGCTACGGCCGTTTCGAAGGATACACCTCTTCCTGGAAAAAGGCTGTTGTCACCTTAACACCCGACTCAAAGAATATCGAATTCTTCGAGGGCATGATGTAAGAAGGAGAGTGAAGAAAAATGGCAATCAAACATTACAAGCCGACCACACCGGGTCGCCGTGGAATGTCGGTAGTTGATTATTCCGAGCTTTCTAAGGTAGCCCCCGAACGCAGCCTGCTGGAGCCCATGAAGAAAAACTCCGGACGCAACAGCTACGGCCGCATCACCGTCCGTCATCGCGGCGGCGGAAATCGCAGAAAATACCGTATAATCGACTTTAAGCGTGACAAGGCGGCAACCGCCACCGTGCTCACCCTTGAGTACGACCCCAACCGTACCGCAAACATCGCCCTCGTTCAGTATGAGGACGGCGAAAAGCGCTACATCATCGCTCCTCAGGGACTTAAAGTGGGCGACAAGGTTGAAAACGGAACCGAGGCCGACATCGTGACCGGCAACGCTCTTCCCCTTTCCTCCATCCCCACCGGTACCTTTATCCACAACGTCGAGCTTTATCCCGGCAAGGGCGCTCAGCTTGCCCGCGCAGGCGGATGCATGGCTCAGCTCATGGGTAAAGAGGGCGACAAATACGCCCTTATCCGTCTCCCCTCGGGCGAGATGAGATATGTCCCCGTAAACTGCATGGCAACCGTCGGCCAGGTCGGCAACGTCGATCATGTCAACGTAAACGTAGGTAAAGCCGGTAAGACCCGTTATAAGGGCTTTCGTCCCACCGTCCGCGGCTCGGCCATGAACCCCTGCGACCACCCCCACGGCGGCGGTGAAGGTAAGGCGCCTATCGGCCGTTCCGGACCTCTTACCCCTTGGGGTAAACCCGCCCTCGGCTACAAGACCCGCAAGCATCACAACAGTTCCGACAAGCTTATTGTTAAGCGTCGCAACTCGAAGTAACGGACGAAAGGAGCTAATATTATGGGCAGAAGTATCAAAAAAGGGCCTTTCGTTCAGCCCGTCTTGCTCAAAAGAGTTCAGGCAATGAACGAAGCCGGTGAAAAGAGAGTGCTCAAAACCTGGAGCCGTGCTTCAACCATTTTCCCGGATTTCGTAGGACACACCTTTGCGGTTCACGACGGCCGCAAGCATGTTCCGGTATATGTCACCGAAGATATGGTCGGTCACAAGCTTGGAGAGTTCGCTCCCACCCGCACCTTCAGAGGTCACGCCGGTTCCAAGACTTCCAATTCCGGTAAATAAGGCGAAAGGAGAACAAAACTATGGATAATATGGCAAGGGCAACCGTCAAGTACGTCCGTATTTCACCCAGAAAAGTGAAAATCGTGCTGGACCTTATTCGCAATCAGCCCGCTGACAAGGCCATGGCGATTCTCCGCCACACGCCCAAAGCGGCGAGTGAATGCCTTGAAAAGCTGCTGAAATCGGCAATGGCTAATGCCGAAGTTAAAGAAATGAATACCGCAAACCTGTATGTGGCAGAGTGCTTTGTCTGCCCCGGCCCCACCCTTAAGCGTTTCCAGGCGAGAGACAAGGGCCGCGCATACAGAATACTCAAGAGAACCAGCCACATCACGCTGGCTCTGGCAGAGAAAGAATAAGACAAGGAGGTAATTTAGAATGGGACAGAAAGTTAATCCCCACGGTCTGCGTGTGGGCGTCATCAAAAACTGGGACTCCCGTTGGTTCGCCAAGGACAAGGATTTCGGCGATACCCTCGTTGAGGACTACAATCTTCGTAAGTACCTTCTGAAGCTCCTTGAGCCTGCCGGTGTTCCGAAGATCGAAATCGAAAGAGACGCAAAGCGCGTCCGCATCTTTATCCACTGCGCAAAGCCCGGTATCGTTATCGGCCGCGGCGGCGCAGAAATCGACAAGCTCAAAGAAGTTTGTCAGAAGAAGCTCGGCCGTCCGGTCGTCATCAACATTGTTGAGGTCAAGAACCCCGACCTGAACGCCCAGCTCGTCGCCGCCAGCATCGCGGCACAGCTCGAAAAGAGAGCTTCCTTCCGCAGAGCCATGAAAATGGCTATCGGCCGTGCCATGAAGTTCGGCGCAAAGGGTATCAAAATCCAGATTTCCGGCCGCGTAGGCGGTGCCGAAATCGCCCGTAAGGAATCTTATCACGAGGGAACCATTCCCCTTCAGACTCTCCGTGCCGACATCGACTACGGCTTCGAAGAGGCAAAGACCACCTACGGCCGCATCGGCGTAAAGGTCTGGATCTATTCCGGCGAAGTCCTCCACGACAATCGCCGTCCCGCAAAGCCCGCTAAGGAAGGAGGCAACCGCTAATGTTAATGCCCAAGCGAGTAAAATACCGCAGAGTCCATCGTGGTCGCCTCACCGGTAAGGCCATGCGCGGCAACACCGTAACCTACGGTGATTTCGGACTTCAGGCTCTCGAGCCTGCATGGGTAACCGCCAATCAGATTGAGGCTGCCCGTATCGCCATGACCCGTTACACCAAGCGTGCAGGTCAGGTTTGGATCAAAATTTTCCCGGATAAGCCCATCACCGAAAAGCCGGCCGAAACCCGAATGGGTTCCGGTAAAGGTTCGCCCGAATACTGGGTGGCGGTGGTCAAGCCCGGCAGAGTAATGTTTGAAATCGGCGGCATCGACGAAGCACAGGCCAGAGAGGCTCTGAGACTTGCTTCCCACAAGCTGCCCATCAAATGCAAATTCGTAAAAAAAGAGAACGGTGGTGAGCAACTGTGAAGGCAAGTGAACTGAGAGAAAAAAGCGTTGACGAGCTCAACAACGAGCTTGCAAACCTTAAAGACGAACTTTTCCGCCTGCGTTTCCAGCTTGCCATAAACCAACTGGAAAATCCCATGCGGATCAAGGCTGTTAAAAAGGACATCGCCCGCATAATGACAATTCTGCGCGACAATGAGATAAAAGCCGCCGCAACCAAAACGGAGGTATAATCGATGAGCGAGAGAAATTTGCGTAAAACTCTTGTCGGTACCGTAGTCAGCGACAAGATGGACAAAACCGTTGTCGTGGCAATTGCCGACAACGTAAAGCACCCGCTTTACAAAAAAATCATCAAGCGCACGGTTAAATTCAAGGCTCATGATGAAAACAATGCCTGCAACATCGGCGACCGCGTTCAGATTATGGAGACCCGCCCCCTTTCCAAGGATAAGAGATGGCGTGTTGTCGAAATAGTCGAGAAGGCGAAATAACTTATTACGAGGAGGAAAACACTGTGATACAGCAACAGAGTTACCTCAAGGTTGCCGACAATACCGGTGCAAAGGAGCTTATGTGCATCCGCGTACTCGGTGGTTCCGGCAGGAGGTACGCCAACATCGGCGACGTAGTAGTCGCATCTGTTAAAAAAGCGGCTCCCGGCGGTGTGGTCAAAAAGGGCGACGTGGTTAAGGCCGTAGTCGTCAGAACCGCAAAGGGCCTTCGTCGCAACGACGGTACTTACATCCGTTTCGACGATAACGCCGCAGTAATTATAAGAGAAGACAAAAACCCCAGAGGTACCCGTATTTTCGGGCCGGTGGCAAGAGAGCTCCGCGAAAAGGATTATCTTAAGATCCTCTCCCTTGCTCCCGAAGTGCTTTAAGGAGGTAACGGTACAATGAGTAAAATGCATATTAAAACCGGCGATACCGTTATGATCCTCAGCGGCAAGGACCGCGGCCAAAAGGGTAAGGTTCTCGAGGTCAGCCCCAAGGAGGGCAAGGTCATCATCGAGGGCCGCAACATCATGACCAAGCACGTCAAGGCAAGAAAGCCCGGCGATCCCGCAGGTATCGTTAAGGCCGAAGGTGCCATGTACGCAAGCAAGGTCGTGTGCGTTTGCCCCAAGTGCGGCAAGCCCACCCGCGTAGGCACCAAAAAGTATGAAGACGGTAAAAAAGACCGCATCTGCAAAAAGTGCGGCGAAATTTTCTAAGGACAGGAGGAGCATTATAAATGTCAAGACTTAAAGAAACTTACAAAAATGATGTCGCTCCTGCGCTGATGAAAAAATTCAGTTACAAGAGCGTTATGCAGATCCCCAAGCTTGAGAAGGTCGTCATCAATGTCGGCGCCGGCGAAGCAAGGGACAATGCAAAGGTTATCGACGCTATCGTTTCCGATCTTTCCCAGATCACCGGCCAGCGTCCCGTGGTCTGCAAGGCTAAAAAATCGGTCGCTAACTTCAAGCTTCGCGAGGGCATGAACATCGGCGCAAAGGTCACCCTTCGCGGCGAAAAAATGTATGAGTTTGTAGACCGTCTTTTCTCGGTGGCCCTTCCCCGAGTCCGCGACTTCCGCGGAATTAACGCCAACTCCTTCGACGGCAGAGGAAACTACTCCATGGGTCTTAAGGAGCAGCTCATCTTCCCCGAAATCGAGTTTGACAAGATCGACAAGGTCCGCGGTATGGACATCTGCTTTGTCACCACCGCGAATACCGACGAAGAAGCCCGCGAGCTGCTGACACTGCTCGGCGCTCCGTTTGCGAAATAAGGAGGGAATCAGCAATGGCAAAAACATCAATGAAGGTAAGTCAGAAAAGGACTCCTAAATATTCTTCCCGCGGATACAACAGATGCAAGATCTGCGGTCGCCCCCATGCCTATCTTCGCAAATTCGGCATTTGCCGTATCTGCTTCCGTGAACTCGCTTACAAAGGCGAAATTCCCGGTGTTAAAAAGGCAAGCTGGTAATCACTTTATTTTGCAATTAGGAAAAGGAGGAAAAACGGTATGCAAATATCCGATACTATAGCCGATATGCTTACCAGAATTCGCAACGCGAGTTCGGCAAAGCACGAGTCGGTAGACGTACCCGCGTCCAACATGAAGAAGTCGATTGCACAGATTCTCGTTGACGAAGGATATGTTAAAAGCTTTCAGGTCATTGACGACGGAAAGCAGGGCGTTATCCGTTTGACGCTTAAATATAATGCCGGCAAGGCTCCGGCAATCACCGGACTCAAAAGAGTCAGCAAGCCCGGCCTTCGCATTTACGCTAACTGCGAAGATCTCCCCAAGGTCATGAAGGGCCTTGGTATCGCCATAGTTTCCACCTCCAAAGGTGTAATGACAGACAAAGCAGCCCGCTCCGCCAACGTCGGCGGCGAGGTTCTGGCTTTCGTTTGGTAAGGGAGGTAAGAAGTTATGTCGAGAATTGGTAAAAAACCCATCGCTATCCCCGCAGGCGTCGAGGTTAAAATCGACGGCAAGGAAGTGACCGTTAAGGGCGCCAAGGGCACTCTTCATCACACCGTCGCCGGCGAAATCGAAGCCAAGGTCGAGGGTAACGAAGTTATCGTAACCCGTCCCAACGACGCAAAGGAAAACCGCTCGCTTCACGGTCTGACCAGAACCCTCATCGCCAACATGATCGAGGGCGTGTCCAACGGCTACACCAAGGCTCTTGAAATTCAGGGCGTCGGTTACCGTGCCGCAAAGCAGGGCAAGGACCTTGTCATGAACCTCGGTTTCTCCCATCAGGTTGTCGTTCCCGAGGTGGACGGCATCACCATCGACGTTCCCAACCCCAACAGCATTGTGATCTCCGGCGCCGACAAGCAGCAGGTAGGTCAGTTTGCCGCCGAGGTAAGGAGAAAACGTCCCCCCGAGCCCTACAAGGGCAAGGGCATCCGCTATGCCGGTGAATATGTCCGCCGCAAGGAAGGCAAATCCGGTAAAGGCGCATAATTTGTAAAGGAGTGAAAGTTAAATGGTAACCAGACCTGACAGCAAAAAAGCCCGTATGAAACGCCATGCGCGTGTACGCGGTAAGATAAACGGAACGGCTTCCTGCCCCCGTTTGTGCGTGTATCGCTCCCTTGCAAACATCGGTGCCCAGATAATTGACGACACTAAGGGAGTTACCCTTGTATCCGCCTCCAGCTACGAAAAGGATTTCGGCTACGGCGGAAATAAGGAAGCAGCCAAGAAAATCGGCGCTTTGATAGCAGAGCGCGCCAAGGCAAAGGGAATCACAACCGTGGTTTTCGACCGCGGCGGCAACGTTTATCAGGGTCGAGTAAAAGAATTAGCAGACGGTGCCCGCGAGGGCGGCCTTGAGTTCTAAAAAGGAGGAGAAAATTTTGGCTAGTAAAATTGACGCATCAACTCTGGATCTGACCGAGCGTGTCGTGGCTATTAACCGTGTTTCCAAGACGGTTAAGGGCGGCCGGATTTTCAAGTTCTCCGCCATTGTTGTGGTGGGCGACGGTAAAGGCACAGTCGGCTTCGGTATGGGTAAATCGGGCGAAGTTCCCGACGCGATCCGCAAGGGCATCGAGGATGCCAAGAAAAATCTCGTGAAGATTTCCATGCGCGGAACCACCATACCTCATGAAATCATCGGAGAGTTCGGCGCAGGCAGAGTTCTGCTCAAGCCCGCAGCCCCCGGTACCGGCGTTATCGCCGGCGGTCCCGTCCGTGCGGTCGTTGAGACTGCCGGTATCAAGGACATCCGTGCAAAGGCTCTTCGTTCCAACAATGCCTGCAACGTCGTGCGTGCGACCATGCAAGGCCTGACCGCTCTTCGCGATGCCGATCAGGTTGCTGCAGTCCGCGGCAAGACCGTTCAGGAAATCTTAGGTTAAGGAGGCAGCGATCATGGCAAACATTTCTGTAAAGCTTGTAAAGAGCCTCATCGGTTCCACCGACAAACAGAAGGCTACCGCCGCTGCTCTGGGACTTCACAAGATCGGCGACGAGAGAGTCCAGCCTGACAATGCCCAGACACAGGGTAAGATTGTAAAGATCAGACACCTCGTAGAGGTAACCAAAGCGTAAACTAAGGAGGTGCAATAAAAATGAAACTGCATGAACTTTCTCCGGCAGCCGGTGCAAACCGTCCTTCCAAGCGTATAGGCCGCGGCCCCGCTTCGGGACAGGGTAAAACCGCCGGCAAGGGACACAAGGGTCAGAAGGCTCGCTCCGGCGGCTCTATCCGTCCCGGCTTCGAAGGCGGTCAGATGCCTTTGCAGCGTCGAATCCCCAAAAGAGGTTTCAACAATATTTTCGCAACGAAATACGCCACTGTCAATGTTGCGGCTCTCGATAAATTCGAGGACGGCGCAACCGTAGACGCGGCAGCTCTCAAAGACGCAGGTCTTATCAGCAAGACCCTCGACGGCGTCAAGGTTCTCGGAAACGGAGACCTCAAGAAGAAGCTCACCGTTAAGGCAGCTGCCTTTTCCGAGTCCGCAAAAGCTAAGATAGAAGCGGCAGGCGGAAAGGCAGAGGTGATGTAAGATGCAGCTGTTAGAGACTATCCGTAACGGTTGGAAAGTCGTAGAGCTCAGAAAGAAGATTTTCTATACTGTCTTCATCATTATCCTTTTCCGTATCGGCTCCTTCATCCCGGCGCCCTTTATCGACGCCGCAAAGCTGAGTTCTCAGCTTGCCGATACCTTCACCAACACCGGAAACACCCTTTTCAGTTATCTTTCGATACTGACCGGCGGCGCCCTTGAATACGGCGCGATCTTCGCCATGGGTGTTACCCCCTACATCAACTCTTCAATTATCATTCAGCTTCTCACGGTGGCCATTCCGCCCCTTGAGAGACTGTCCAAAGAGGGCGAAGAGGGCCGTAAAAAGCTTGCGGCCATTACCCGTTACGCCACCGTTATTCTGGCGCTCATTCAGGGTATCGTTTACTACATCTACCTCCGTAATCAGAGCATGCTCTCTTACGGCAAGGGAGACGGAGTTTTCGCCCAGATCCTCGTGGGAGTCATCATCGTTCTCTGCTTTACAGCCGGTTCGGCCGTAATCATGTGGATGGGCGAGCAGATCGACGAAAAGGGTATCGGCAACGGTATCTCAATCATACTTTTCGCCGGTATTATCTCCCGCGGACCCAGAGGCTTCGCTTATCTCTGGGGTCAGATCGTTAACGGTAACTACATCCCCGTTATCGTTGTCTGCGTGCTGTTCCTTGCGATCATCGCCTTCATCGTCTTTATGACCGGAGCCGAGCGCAGAATTCCGGTTCAGTATGCCAAGCGTGTGGTCGGCCGAAAGATGTACGGCGGACAGAACACCCACCTGCCCATTCAGGTCAACATGGCCGGCGTTCTCCCCATCATCTTCGCAAGCTCGATCCTTGCCATTCCCACCACCGTTACGGCTTTTGCGGGCGGAAGCACCTCCAATCCTTCCTCCTTCCTTAAGTTCCTCGATATTTTCTCATACGAGAGACCTTTCTATGCCGTGCTCTACCTTATACTCATCGTTTTCTTCTCCTACTTCTACATCGCGATTCAGTATAATCCCGTGGAAATGGCCAACAACCTGAGAAAGAACTCGGGTGTTATCCCGGGCATCCGTCCCGGCAAGCCCACATCTGACTTCATCGGCAAAATAATTTCCAAGATTACGCTCATGGGCGCATTCTTCCTCGGAGTTATGGCCATCCTGCCCATTATCGTCGGCAGAATCGGAAACATCAACGTGTCCCTCGGCGGAACCTCCATCCTCATTCTGGTCGGAGTTGCCCTCGACACCGTTAAGTCCATTGAATCTCAGATGATGATGAGATACTATAAGGGCTTCCTTGATTAAAACTTTCGGCGGGGCGTCAGCCGGCGCCCCCGCCATACAGGAAAGGAACCGTTTATGAAACTCATTTTGTTTGGTCCTCCCGGAGCAGGCAAGGGCACACAGGCTGAGATAATCAGCGAAAAATACAACATCCCCGCCATCTCCACCGGCGCCATGATCCGCGAAGCGATCAAAAACGGCACCGAGGTCGGAAAAAAGGCAAAGGATGTTATCGAGCGCGGCGAGCTTGTGTCCGACGACATCATTGTCGGAATTGTGAGCGAGCGCATTGCGCAAAGCGACTGTAAAAACGGATTTATCCTCGACGGCTTCCCGAGAACCGTTCCCCAGGCAGAGGCCTTGGAAAAGCTTGTTCCCGACATAACCGCCGTTGTGGAAATCGACCTTTCCGACGAAAAAATCGTCGAAAGAATGTCCGGACGGCGCACCTGTCCCGACTGCGGAGCCTCCTACCACACGGTATACAAGGCCCCAAAAACGGAGGGCAAATGCGACGCCTGCGGAGCCGAGCTTACAATTCGCGCAGACGACAAACCCGAAACCGTTCTCGAACGCCTTAAGGTCTATCATGACCAGACCGAGCCGCTTAAAGCCTTCTATAAGGAGCGCGGAATGCTGCACACGGTTGAAAGTCAGGAGGAGCTTAAGGACACGACGGCACTAATGTTAGCTACCATAGAGGCGTTAGTATGATCGTTTTTAAAACTTCCCGTGAGCTTGAACTGATGACCGAGGCCTGCAGGCTTTCGGCCGCAGCCCTGAAAATCGCCGGCGAGGCGGTCAGACCGGGCATCTCCACTTGGGAGATAGACAAAATAGCTTACGATTATATTATCAGTCAGGGCGGAAAGCCGAATTTCCTGCACTATGCGGGTTACCCGGCCACCGCTTGTATCTCGGTAAACGACGAGGTTATCCACGGAATTCCGAGCAAACACCGTATTCTTGAAGAGGGCGACATTGTGTCGATAGACCTTGGCGCCGAGCTTCACGGATACAACGGCGACAACGCCGCCACTTTTGCTGTCGGAAAGATTTCTTCCGAAGCACAGCGGCTGATCGACACCACCGAACAGTGCCTTTACAAGGGCATCGAGGCGGCTGTCGCGGGCGGCAGAATCGGCGACATCGGCGCAGCCGTACAGGCTCATGCCGAGTCGAACGGTTTTTCGGTTGTCAGGCAGTTTGTGGGTCACGGAGTGGGTAAAAAGCTTCATGAGGATCCGGAGGTTCCCAATTTCGGGAAAGCGGGTCACGGAGCGCGCCTTTTGCCGGGCATGACCATAGCCATTGAACCGATGATTAATGCGGGTACATTTGATGTCCGCACGCTGAAAGACGGTTGGACGGTGAAAACCGCCGACGGAAAATTGTCCGCTCACTTTGAGCATACCGTGGCAATCTCCACCAAAGGGCCGATCATTTTGACCAGACCCTGACGGAGGACGGCCATGGAATTAAAAGTCGGACAGCTTGTGTATTCGAAGGCAGGACGCGACCGAGGTAAATTCCTTGCGGTCACGAAAATTTCCGACTGCGGCGTTTACGTCGCCGACGGAAAGGAGCGTCCCCTGGAGCGGCCGAAATGCAAGAACCTTAAGCATATCGGAACCACTACCACCGTATTAGACAGCGGCTCAATGTCCACAAACCGAGCATTGCGGCAGGCAATTTCAAATTATGTTGCCGGCCAAACACTAATGTGAGGGGGAAAATCAAGTGTCAAAAGAAGACATGATCGAGGTCGAAGGAATCGTCCGAGAGGCACTGCCCAACGCCGTGTTCAAGGTCGAGCTTCCTAACGGTCACCTGATCACAGCCCACATTTCCGGAAAGCTTCGCATGAACTTTATCCGAATTCTTCCGGGAGATAAGGTCACGATCGAGATGTCGCCATACGATCTGACCAAGGGCCGCATAACATGGCGATCAAAATAACCTTTATCGGTTTAAAGATTTTTTGGGAGGTATAAATAATGAAAGTCAGACCTTCTGTCAAAAAGATTTGCGACAAATGCAAAATAATCAAGCGCAAGGGAAGAGTAATGGTTATCTGTGAAAATCCCAAGCACAAACAGCGTCAGGGCTAATCCCGACAACTCAAATATGGAGGTGCGAAAATAAATGGCACGTATTTCAGGTGTAGACCTGCCCCGTGAAAAAAGGGTGGAGATCGGACTGACATATATCTTTGGTATCGGTCTTAAGACCTCTAGAGATATTCTCGCCGCCACCGGAGTCAATCCCGACACAAGAGTCAAGGATCTGACCGAAGATGACATTGCAAAGCTTCGTGAGTATATAGACCACAACCTTCACGTAGAAGGAGATCTTCGTCGCGACGTAGCTTTCGATATTAAACGGCTTATAGAAATTGGTTGCTACCGTGGCGTTCGCCACCGCAAGGGTCTGCCCGTCCGCGGACAGCGCTCCAAGACCAATGCCCGTACCCGCAAGGGTCCCCGCAAGACCATAGCAAACAAGAAGAAGTAAGCAGGAGGAATTTAATATGGCAACAAAGGGTAAAGCAAACGTCACCCGCCGCCGTGACCGCAAGAACATTGAACGCGGCGCAGCACATATTCAATCGACCTTCAACAACACCATCGTTACCATTTCCGACGTTCAGGGCAACGCAATTTCCTGGGCTTCCGCAGGCGAAATGGGCTTCAGAGGATCCAAGAAATCCACTCCCTTCGCCGCCCAGACCGCAGCAGAGACCGCGGCCAAGGCAGCTATGGAACATGGTCTTAAAACTGTTGAAGTTTATGTTAAGGGACCCGGTTCGGGCCGTGAAGCCGCTATCCGCGCACTTCAGGCAGCAGGCCTTGATGTCACCATGATCAAGGACGTTACCCCGATCCCGCACAACGGATGCCGTCCGCCTAAGCGCCGTCGCGTCTGATTTTTTGGAGGTGTAATAATATGGCAAGATATACAGGTGCTGTTTGCAGATTATGCCGCCGTGAAGGCCAGAAGCTCTTTTTGAAGGGCGACAGATGCTATTCAGGCAAATGCTCCCTCGACCGCAGAGGCTATGCCCCCGGTCAGCACGGACAGAGCCGCAAGAAGGTTTCTGAATACGGTCTTCAGCTGCGCATGAAGCAGAAAGCAAGAAGATATTACGGTGTTCTGGAAAGCCAGTTCCACCATTATTTCGAAATGGCAGAGCGCAAGACCGGCGTAACCGGTGAAAACCTGCTCCGTCTGCTCGAGAGCCGTCTCGACAACGTGGTTTACCGCTGCGGCTGGGCATCTTCCCGTGCCGAAGCCCGTCAGCTGGTTGTTCACAACCACTTTACCGTAAACGGCAAAAAGGTTAATATTCCTTCCTACCTTGTTAAGGCAGGAGATGTTGTTGCTATCGGCGAGAAGAGCCGCGGCTCCGAGAAGATCAAGGCCGTTGTTGAGGCCTGCGGATCCCGTCCCAAGCCCGAATGGCTCAGCGTTAACGCCGACACTCTTGAGGCAAAGGTCGTAAACCTTCCCACCCGTGAACAGATCGATGCTCCCATCGAGGAACATCTCATCGTCGAGTTCTACAGTAAATAATCTCTGCGGGTTTGACGGTTTTATTTTCAATATTCGGCGGTTTATCCGCTATTTAAGGAGGGTTCCGAATGATAGAAATTGAGAAGCCCAGAATTGAGACCGAGGAACTTTCGGAAGACGGCTCTTACGGCCGCTTCGTTGTTGAACCTCTTGAGAGAGGCTACGGCACCACTCTCGGCAACAGCTTGAGAAGAGTTCTCCTTTCGAGCCTGCCCGGTGTCGCCGCCACATATTTAAAGCTGGACGGCGTTGTTCACGAGTTCTCCACCATTCCCGGGGTTAAAGAGGATGTCACCGAGATCGTCCTCAACCTTAAGGGACTCACCGCAAAGATTCTGTCCGACGGCCCCAAAGTCGTATATATCGACGCCGAAGGACCCTGCGAGGTTACCGCTGCCGACATCAAGGCCGACAGCGAGGTGGAAATTCTCAACCCGGATATGCACATCGCCACCCTGTCGAAGGGCGGAAAGCTCGGAATGGAGCTGACCATCGACAAGGGCAGAGGCTATGTTCCGGCCGAGCGCAACAAACAGCTTAACAACACCATCGGGGTCATTCCCATGGACTCTATATACACTCCGGTAAGCAAGGTTAATTATAAGGTTGAAAACACCAGAGTCGGTCAGGTTACCGACTTCGACAAGCTCACTCTTGAGGTTTGGACCAACGGTGTTATTTCGGCCGAGGACGCGGTGTCTCTTGCCGCCAAGATAATTACCGAGCACCTCAACCTCTTTGTCAATCTCTCGGCCGAAGGCGCCGGAGCCGACATCATGGTTGAAAAGGGCGACGCCGGTAAGGAAAAGGTCCTTGAAATGACCATTGAAGAGCTTGATCTTTCGGTCCGCAGCTTTAACTGCCTTAAGAGAGCGGGAATAAATACTGTGGAAGATCTGATCTCGAGAACCGAGGACGACATGATGAAGGTGAGAAACCTCGGCAGAAAGTCCCTCGAAGAGGTCATCAACAAGCTCGATTCGCTGGGATTTACCCTCAGCAAAGAAGAAGTCTAACACACTACCAAGTAAAGGAGTGAATATCAATGCCAGGAAGCAGAAAGCTGGGCAAAAAGACCGACAGCAGAAAAGCAATGCTCAGATGCATGGTCACCTGCCTGCTCGAAAACGGTAAGATCGAGACCACTGTCACCCGAGCCAAAGAGGTTCGCGCCATGGCAGAAAAATATATCACTTTGGCTAAGGATAACACCTTGACCTCAAAGCGTCAGGCAATGGCATTCATAACCAAAGAGGATGTTATAAAGAAGCTTTATGAGGACATCGCTCCCGCATACGCTTCGAGAAACGGCGGCTACACCCGTATCACCAGAATCGGACCCCGCCGCGGCGACGCAGCCGAAATGTGCGTCATCGAGCTGCTTTAATCGGCTCGGACAAATGCCTTTAACCGACGGAAGAACCCCTTCCGTCGGTTGATAGGGCGGCCTTATATAGGTGTCGGCGGTTAAACCGGATTTCGGTCACAGAAACGCCCTTTGCGTTGACAATTCGGCCGAGGTATGATAAAATACATAAAATTTACGGAGAGATGTCCGAGTGGTTTAAGGAGCTAGTCTTGAAAACTAGTGACTCGAAAGAGCCCAGGGTTCGAATCCCTGTCTCTCCGCCAAAAATCCCGTTCACATAAGTGGGCGGGATTTTTACTTATTACTTCTTACCTTTTAACTCTTACTTCAAATAAAGTTTGATACGGGATTTTTGGGAGGTAATAAGTAATAGGTTATAGTGAAGAAGTACGGTATCCGCTGCGCGGATGATTTGAAACCGGACGGAGTCTGTAATTAAAGCTGTCGGTAAAATCCTTTTTTTTGGACTTAGATTGTGATATAATGGAGATATACCAAAAGGAGGAGAATTGCCATGTATGCAATAATAAGAAAAGGAAACGGTGAATATTACACTTCGCTTGTGTTCGGTTACTACGATACAAGTGAGCGGTCCTCATACGATTTCTACAATCGGCATTATATAGTTCTTAACGAGAAAAAAGACAAGCTTATAAATCAAGTGGAATTTGACGGAAATAACAGATACCTTGTGCCCTTGATCTTGACAGTTGATCCGACACACGATGATTGGGTCACGGATAAAAACGAAAACGGCTGCGTAAACTTTTTGCCCGACGAATCCTTGCTTCAATTGGTTGACACCGATTCGGTGCCTTCCGAATTGCTCGCACGGTGTATTGAGGAGGATTCCAAAATACAATACAGCGAATATCAAACGGTCAAAAATTCTGCCGACGCCTATAAGCTTTGGTATGCGGCAGGAGGATTTCACGACGCACATATAAAGGAGCTTAAGAAAGAAAACGACTCTTTGTATGTCCTTTTTGACGGAACATGGGGATGTCAAATCGAGCTTTGGTTTGACGGAGATGTATCATATTCAACCGAGAGCCGCGATCCTGAATATTATGATCCTTACTGGGGTGATTCCACGCTGATTTGCAATAACGGATATTTTATTCTCGTTGATGAGGAAGATATGACGGAAGAAGAAATCGGAAACGGTAATTGCTGGTTCAAAGGCCGCGAATTACGCTATCACATCATACCGGATTGATCTTTGCAGAAAGCTTATGTTTGCTTGGGTTTTTGGGTTTGCCGAGTCCCGACCGAAACAAATTGTCAGGGATTATTGCGTGTCGGTCGGTTTAAACAAATCCGAGCTTTTGTTTAAAAACATTACACTTTTGCCCTCTGTGATAAATTTTTTGTCACTAAGGGATTTTTGTATATTGTAAAATAAGTTCGGCGGGGTATACTTAAGACATAAAGAAAAACCGCTCACAACAAAAAATCCGAGCGGACAAAAAACAGGAGGCTTCAATATGTATTATTCCGCAGGAACTTATGAATCTTTTGCCCATCCCGAAAAGCCGAAGGATGTGGATAAAAAATCCGCATACATCATCGGCACCGGTCTTGCCGGTCTGACAGCCGCTTTCTATCTTGTCCGCGACGGACAGATGAAGGGCGAGCGTATTCATCTTCTTGAAAAGCTGGAGCTTGCCGGCGGCAGCTGCGACGGAAGAAAGGATGTTACCAAGGGCTTTTTCATGAGAGGCGGCCGCGAGATGGACAACCATTTCGAGGTAATGTGGGACACCTTCAGCGACGTGCCCTCTATCGAAACTCCCGGAGTTTCGGTGCTTGACGAGTATTATTGGCTCAACAAACACGACCCAAACTATTCCCTCTGCCGCGCCAGCGTGAACCGCGGCGAGGATGCCCACACCGACAAGCAATTCAAACTTGACAAGGACTCGGCCATGGCGCTGTCAAAGCTGTTTTTGACTCCCGAAAAGGAGCTTGAGGACAAGAAAATTTCCGATGTGCTGCCCGATTCCTTTTGGGACACAAACTTCTGGCTCTATTGGCAGACCATGTTTGCCTTCCAGCGCTGGTCGAGCGCACTTGAAATGAAACGCTACCTTTGCCGCTATGTCCACCATATCGACGGACTGCCCGATTTCAGCGCTCTGCGTTTCACCAAATATAATCAGTATGAAAGCATGATTCTTCCCCTTGTGAAATATCTCGAGGCTCACGGTGTGTCTATCGAATACGGCATGGACGTTAAAAATGTCGTTATCGAAACAAAGGGAGACAAAAAAGTCGCAAAACAGATAGTCTATGTCAAGGACGGCAAAGAACAGACCCTCAACCTTACCGAAAACGACCTTGTGTTTATCACCAACGGCTGCTGCACCGACACCTCCTGCTACGGCGACCAGACTCATGCACCTGATCTGTCCGGCATTGAAAACGGCAAGGGCGAGTCGTGGGATATGTGGAAAGCCATCGCCGCCCAGGCAAAGGACGGAGAATACGGCAACCCAGATAAATTCTGTTCCGATGTGGACGCCACCAACTGGATGAGCGCTACCGTCGCCACCTCCGACGAGGAAATTATCCGTCATATTATGAATATCTGCAAGCGCGACCCCCGTTCGGGCAAGGTGACCACCGGCGGAATCGTCACCGTCAAGGACAGCACCGACAACTGGTATCTTTCCTGGACAATCAACCGCCAGCCCCAGTTTAAGGCGCAGGACAAGAATACCGTGCTTGTGTGGCTCTATTCGCTGAACACAAACAAAGAGGGCAACTATGTAAAGAAGGCCATGCGGGACTGCACCGGTGAGGAGGTCTGCAGCGAGTGGCTTTACCACATCGGCGTGCCCGCCGAGAGAATCGACGATCTTGCCAAGAACGCCTGCAACACCACCACCTGCTTCATGCCCTATATCAACGCATTCTTCCAGCCCAGAAAGGAATCCGACCGACCCAAGGTGGTTCCCGACGGAGCCGTTAACTTCGCATTTATCGGTCAGTTTGCCGAGACCCCCCGCGACACCATATTCACCACCGAATATTCCATGAGAACGGGTATGGAGTCGGTCTACACGCTGCTTGACGTCGACCGCGGCGTGCCCGAGGTTTGGGGCAGCAAATACGACGTGCGGGAGCTGCTTCGCGCCTGCTACTATGCCATTGACAAAAAGCCCATAAGCGAGGCGCCGCTGTCCTTTGCCGAAAAGGAAGTGCTCAAGCTTGCGATCAAAAAGGTCAAGGGAACCGATATTGAGCTTTTGCTTAAGGAAAGCGGACTTATAGAATAAATTAAAAATCACAAGAGCCTTCGTATTTTTGTACGGAGGCTTTTGTTGAAATTTTGTCCCGTTTGCGGTAAAATATATTAAAAGAACGGGAGGTAAGAACATGGAACTGACAATGCTCGGAACGGGAAACGCGGCGGTGACCGAATGTTATAACACCTGTTTTGCGCTGAGGGAAAAGGATGAATACTTTCTTGTTGACGCGGGCGGCGGAAACGGTATTCTTTCACGGCTAAAAGCCGCGGGAATCGAACGCAAAAGCATTCACACGATTTTTGTCACCCACAAGCACATCGACCACATTTTGGGGGTCATATGGCTTATAAGAATGATTTGTCAGGACATGAACAAGGGTCTTTACGGCGGCGAGCTTGTTATTTACGGCCACGACGAGGTTATTGACCTGCTTTTGCAAATGTCGGACAATTTGCTTCAGAAAAAGCAGAGCGACCTTTTGGGAAAGCGGGTTCACCCGATAAAGGTGAGCGACGGCGAGCAAAGGGAAATTCTCGGAAAGCCCACCGCCTTTTTTGACATAAAATCCAAAAAGGCCAAGCAATTCGGATTTTGCATGGAGTATGAAAGCGGCAAAAAGCTGACCTGCTGCGGCGACGAGCCCTATAACCCCTGCGAGGAAAAATATGCAAGGAAAAGCGAGTGGCTTCTTCACGAGGCCTTTTGCCTTTTCTCCGAGGACGATATTTTTTCGCCCTATGAAAAGTACCATTCCACCGTCAAGGACGCATGCACTCTTGCGAAAGAGCTTGAGGTCAAAAACCTGCTGCTTTATCACACCGAGGACAAAAACATCAAAAACAGAAAGGCGCTTTATACCGCCGAGGGCAGACAGCATTTTGACGGAAACATTTATGTGCCAAACGACCTTGAAAAGTTTGTTTTGTAACAGCCCAAATATAAATGGTAGGAGTTTTGACTCATGCCCTTTTTTGTTGTCAAAATGACGAAAATAAAAAAAGTTTAATTTCGGTATTGACAAAAATGTCGGGGAGGGAATACAATATATGCATAAATTGTAAACGGCTTAAAGCCCTTTGCGATAAAATTTTAAGGAGGGAAATTTTATGAACAGCAAAAACACCAAAAGAGCACTTGTGTCAAGCGCTCTCGCTATGCTCGTTTGCGTAGCTTTGCTTATCGGCACCACCTTTGCATGGTTCACCGACACGGCAAGCACCGGAGTCAACAAAATTCAGTCGGGAAGTCTCGATGTCGAGCTTGAATACAGCACCGACATGGTCGAGTGGCAGCCCGCCGCAACCTCGACCAAGCTTTTCAGCGACAGCACCCTTTGGGAGCCGGGCGTTACCGAGGTTGTATATCTCCGCGTTAAAAATGCGGGAACTCTTGCTCTTAAATATACCATGGGACTTAATTCCCAGGTCGGTTTTGCAAACGGCGTGAATGTCAACGGCGACACCTACAACGTGGGCGACTATCTTAAAATGGGAACCGCAACGGTTGCCGAAAAGCTCGCCACCCGCGAGGAGGCTTGGGCGGCGGTTGCCTCGTCGGCCGACAAAATCAAAAACCTAAAGCCCTTTGTGGAGGGTATGCCCGTCCTTAAGGCAGGGGAGTCCACCGCTCCCATGGCTCTCGTAATCTATATGCCCACCGAGGTCGGAAACGTAGCCAACGCAGGCACCAAAGCCTCTTATGTATACCGTCTCGGCGTTGACGTTTATGCAACTCAGGCGGCGGTTGAAAGCGACAGCATCGACAATACATATGACGAAAAGGCACCCACCAAGTTCAAGGCCGTGTCCTCTTCAAGCGAGACTTTGGAGGTTAACGAAAATATTCAGGCAAACGGACGCTACGGCGTTGTTCAGACCGAAAGAAACGCAAACATCACGGTAAATGCGGATCTCTATGCCGTCTACACCAAGGGCGGCGGGCTCGGAGCCGCAATGGCGGTCAGCGCCGCGGGCAACAGCACGGTTACCCTTAACGGCGGCGATTACAGACAGGTGGGCGTTCCCGAAAACGACCCCTGCGACCTTATCTACGGCGACGGAAGCGCTCAGATCTTCATCAAGGGCGGTACCTTCAAGGCGGCTCAGCCCGAGCGCACTCTCAACTGCAAGGACGGCTCAAGCGCCAAGATCACCGTAAGCGGCGGTTCTTTCTATAAATATGATCCCTCTCACCCCACCCTCGGCGACAGCGAGGTCGTTGTGGCTGCGGGTTATCATGTCGAGCAGGACGGCGATTGGTTCAACGTCGTTGCCGACTGACGCAAAATCATAACGGATAAGACAGGGTTTCGGCCGATTTTCGACCGATTCCCTGTTTCTTTTTTGTTGAAAGCTTAAATGAAACGTGATAAAATGGCCAAAAAGGAGGGGTGAGCATGGAACCCGTTCAAATGTCAAAAGAGCCGAAGGGCTTTATCGACCTGCATCTTCATCTTGACGGGGCTATAACTCCGCAAATCGCAAAACGGCTGTGCGAGGTGCAAAAAATTTCTCTCGGTCTGACCGAAGGTCAGCTTGAAAGCCGCATGGCGGTGGGGGAGGACTGCAAAAACCTCAACGATTTTTTGCGGTGCTTTGAGCTGCCGCTTTCCCTTCTTCAAACCGAGACAGGTATCGAAACGGCTGTTTATGAGGTGCTTTGCGAGCAGAAAAGGCAGGGCGCCGTGTATGCCGAGGTTCGCTTTGCTCCGCAGCTGCACGGCGAAAAAGGATTGACTCAGCGGCAGGTCATAAATGCGGCCATAAAGGGGCTTGAAAAATCCGACATTCCCTCAAATCTCATTCTTTGTATGATGAGAGGAAAGGAAAACGACAGGCAAAACTCCGAGACCCTTGACCTTTGCGAAAAATATCTGACAAAGGAACAGGGGGTCGTCGCCCTTGACCTTGCGGGGGCGGAGGGACTTTTTCCGACAGGAGATTACACCGAAATTTTTGCCGAGGCAAAAAGAAGAAAAATCCCTTTTACCGTTCATGCGGGCGAGGCGGGCGGCGCCGAGGACGTTATCTTAGCGGTAAAGGCGGGAGCCTCCCGCATCGGCCACGGGGTCAGAGCGGCACAAAGCGAAAAAGCCGTGAAGCTTTTAAGGGACAGCGGCGTTACCCTCGAAATGTGCCCGACCAGCAACCGCCTGACGGGAGCGTGTGACATGAAAAACTATCCCCTGAGATTTTTTGCCGAAACCGGGGTCGGGGTCACGGTGAACACCGACGACCCGGCCATCGAAAGAACAAGCATAAAACGGGAATTTGAATATGCGTCCGAGCTTTGCGCGCTTGACGGCTCTTTTCGTGCCGAGCTTTTGAAAAACGCCGTGCGAGCCGCCTTTTGCTCCGACGGCATAAAAGGGGAACTTTTGAAAAAGCTTTAAAACCGACAGCATATCCGTTTGACATACGGGTGCAAAGGTGATAAAATAAAGTGATAACACTCTAAAGAAAGAGGAATTGATATGAAAGACAAGACATTTTACATCACTACGCCGATTTATTATCCGTCGGGCAAGCTGCATATAGGCCATTCCTATACCACCGTTGCCGCCGACGCCATGGCGAGGTATAAGCGAATGCAGGGCTTTGATACCATGTTCCTCACCGGCACCGATGAGCACGGCCTTAAAATCGAGCAAAAGGCCGCCGCCAAGGGGGTCACTCCCAAGGAATATGTGGACGAAATCGTGGCCGGCATAAAGGAGCTTTGGAAGCTGCTCAACATCTCCAACGACAAATTCATCCGCACCACCGACGATTACCACGAAAAGGCGGTGCAGAAGATATTTGAAAAGCTCTATAAGCAGGGCGATATTTACAAGGGTCACTATGAGGGTCACTACTGCACCCCCTGCGAGGCTTTTTGGACCGAAACCCAGCTTAAGGACGGCAAATGCCCCGACTGCGGCGGCGAGGTTCACCTTGCAAAAGAAGAGGCTTATTTCTTCAAGCTTTCCAAATATGCCGACAGACTGGTGGAGTATTATGAGGCTCACCCCGATTTTATCCAGCCCATAAGCCGCAAAAACGAAATGATAAACAACTTTATAAAGCCCGGTCTTGAGGATCTGTGTGTTTCACGCACCTCCTTTACCTGGGGAATCCCCGTGACCTTCGACAAGGGGCACATCGTTTATGTGTGGATGGATGCCCTTTCAAACTACATAACCGCATTGGGTGCGTTTTCCGACGACGACAGCAATTTCAAAAAATACTGGCCGGCCGACGTTCATCTTGTGGGAAAGGAAATCGTCCGTTTCCACACCATTATTTGGCCCGCCATTCTCATGGCGCTTGATCTTCCGCTGCCCAAACAGGTCTACGGCCACGGCTGGCTGCTTTTGGAGGGCGGAAAAATGTCCAAGTCCAAGGGCAACGTTGTCGACCCGGTTGTGCTTTGCGACCGCTACGGCGTCGACGCAATACGTTATTTCCTGCTTCGTGAGGTTCCCTTCGGAGCCGACGGCGTTTTCACCAACGAGGCGCTTATTAACCGCATAAATTCCGACCTTGCAAACGACCTCGGAAATCTGCTTTCGAGAACCTCCTCCATGGTGGGTAAATATTTCGGCGGAAAGCTGCCCGAGGCACAGGCCGCCGGTGATTTTGACGACAGTCTTGCCGAGCTCGCCTCCGAGACAAAGTCCCTTGTGGAGGCAAGCATGGACGCCATGCAGTTCTCCACCGCCCTGACCGACCTTTGGAAGTTTGTTTCGCGAACCAACAAGTATATAGACGAAACCGCTCCTTGGGTGCTTGCAAAGGAGGAAAGCAACGCGCCGAGACTGGGCAGAGTAATGTATAATCTCTGCGAGGCGCTGCGCCACATTTCGATTATGCTTGCTCCCTTCCTCCCCGACACCTCCGACAAAATCGCCGCCGTGCTCGGACTTTCCGAGGAACAGCGCACATGGCAGTCGCTGGACAAATGGGGAGCCCTTTGCCCCACCGCCGAGATAGGCAAAACCGACCCGATTTTCCCCCGTATCGACGCCGCAAAGGAGCTTGCCGAGCTTGAGGCCGCAGAGGCCAAAACAAAGGCCGAAGCCAAAGCCGCAAACGAGGCGCAGAATGTCGCAAAGCTTTCGGAAATTTCCATTGAGGATTTTGCCAAAATCGAGCTTAAAGTGGCAAAGGTCGTCTGCTGTGAGCCGGTCAAAAAGGCCAAAAAGCTTTTAAAGCTCACCCTTGACGACGGCAGCGGAAAAGAACGTATCGTCGCCTCGGGAATCGCGCAGTATTACTCTCCCGACGATCTTGCGGGAAGAAACGTCATCGTGGTTGCAAATCTCAAGCCCGCCACACTTTGCGGAGTGGAAAGCTGCGGCATGATTCTTGCGGCCGACAGCGGCGACGGAGTGAAGGTCATTTTTGCCGACGACGTTAATGTCGGTTCTAAAGTAAGATAACATTCGGCGCACCGATGGGAGGCCATTCCGTTTCGGTGCGCCTTTTTTGAGGTGATTATATGAAAAAATTAAATGATAAACAGAAAAAATTCATCGACGGGCTCATTTCAAAAATGACGCTTGAGGAAAAGGCAGGTCAGTTAAATCAGCTTGCACCCTCCTCTCTCGGCGGCTTTACGATTGACGAAGAGGAGCAGCAAAAGCTGCTTAAGGCCGGGCGTATAACGGAAGATGACATCGAGCGGGCCAAAAATGCGCGTGAGAGCTTTAAGGAACAGGAGCAGTGGGTCAGAGAAGGGAAAATCGGTTCCTTCCTCGGGCTTTACGACCGCAGCGATATAGAGCATCTTCAGCGCATCGCAGTTGAGCAAAGCCGCCTTAAAATTCCGCTCATCTTCGGCTTTGACGTTATTCACGGCCACCGCGTTGTGGGACCGATTCCCCTTGCCGAGGCCTGCAGCTTTGACGACGGTTTGTGGGAGCAAAATGCCGCTCTTGCCGCAAAGGAGGCGGCCGCCGACGGCCTTAACTGGACCTTCGACCCCATGGTCGACATTGCAAGAGACGCAAGGTGGGGAAGAATTGCCGAGGGAGCGGGCGAGGACACCTATCTCGGCTGCCGCTGCGCCGCCGCGAGGGTCAGGGGCTTTCAGGGCGACGACCCCGCAAAGAGAGACAAGGTTGCCGCCTGCGCCAAGCATTTCGCCGCCTACGGAGCGGGGGAGAGCGGCCGCGATTACAACACCGTCGACATGAGCGAGCAAAAGTTCTTCGAAACCTATCTGCCTCCCTTCAAATCGGCAATCGACGCAGGGGCCTTTACCGTCATGGCGGCCTTTAACGATTTCTGCGGCGTGCCCTGTACCGAAAACAGCTATCTGCTCGGCGAGGTTCTTCGGAAAAAGCTGGGCTTTGAGGGCTTTGTGGTCAGCGACGCCACGGCGATTTTGGAGCTTGTGGCTCACCGCTCGGCCGCCGATCTTAAGGAGGCCTGCGAGCACGCAATAAACGCGGGCGTGGACATGGACATGAATTCCCGCGGGTATGTCAACTTCCTGCCCGAGCTTGTAAAAGAGGGAAAGGTGAGCGAAAGCCGTCTTGACGAGGCCGTGAGAAACGTGCTTTCGATAAAAATGCTGCTCGGCCTTTTCGACGATCCCTTTAACCGTATATCCTGGGATGAAATAGACCTTGAAAGCCACCGTGCCGCCGCAAGAAAAACCGCCTGCGAGTCGGCCGTACTGCTTAAAAACGATAAAAATACGCTTCCCCTCGACACAGACGAGCCGGTGCTTCTTGTGGGCGCTTTGGGCGCAAACGGCCCCGAAATGGTGGGCACCTGGAGCATGGCCGCCGACCGAAATTCCGCCGTGAGCATAAAGGACGGCCTTGAAAGGGCGGGGAAAAATTGCGATTACATTGCCGTCTGCGCTCCCGGGGCAAAGATAGACGAGGCCGAGCTTGAAAGGGCAAAGGCGCACCCCGCAAAAATCGTCATTGCAGCCGTGGGCGAATATGAGGTGCTGAGCGGAGAGGGCGCGGCGCTGTCAAACCTCGACCTTTCGGGCGAGCAGAACCGCATGATAAGAGAGCTTAAGGCGGCGGGCAAGACCGTCGTCACCGTGCTGATAAACGGCCGTCCCATGTCGGTGGGCGAGGCGGCGGCAAATTCCGACGCGCTGCTCGAGCTTTGGAACGCGGGAAGCGAGGCGGGAAACGCCTGTGCCGACCTTGTTTTCGGAAAGGCAAATCCCGGCGGCCGCCTTGCCGCCACATTCCCCAACACCTCGGGAGAATGCCCCATATACTACAATCACCCCGCCACCGGCCGTCCCGCCAGCGAGACACTCTATTCCGCCCGTTTTGCCGACTCGCCCGTTGAGCCGCTTTTCCCCTTCGGTTTCGGACTTTGCTATACCGAGTTTGAATATTCCGATTTTGAGGTTAAGACCTCGGACGGCAAAATCGAAACCTCGGTCAAGGTCAAAAACGTCGGAAAAAGAGAGGGCAGGGAGGTTGTTCAGCTTTATGTGAGCGACCTTGTGGCCGAAAGGGTCAGACCGGTCAAGGAACTTAAAAACTTTGCAAAAATAACCCTTGCCCCCGGCGAGACAAAAACCGTAAGGCTGGATATAAAGAACGAACAGCTTGAATATTATCACAGAAACATGGAAAAAAAGGCCGACAGCGGCGACTTCCTCGTTCAAATCGGTCATGACAGCGCGCATCTTCTCTGCCAAAAGGTCTATCTTGAATTTTGATTTTTGTGACGTGGGCAGATTGCACAAAACGGCATATCGCGATTTGGTTAAAATTACGTTGTTGTTAGAGTGGAATTTGTGTGCTATAATGGAGTGTAAACTGTATTCTGTAAAGGAGATGCAAGGATGTTAAGCAAGTTTAAAAAGGCCGTTGCGGCGGCTGCCTCGGCTGTCTTTATTCTGACAAGCGCCGTGGCTCTTCCCGCGTCGGCTCTTGAAACATTGGCGGCGGATTCCGAAGGGAATTCCATCGCCGTCGAATTCCCCTCTTCCGACAAGGACAAAAAGGTAGTCGGAAACAGCGGAATCGATATTACCGGAACCGCTGCGGCGGGTTCCTCCCTCACCGTTTCGGCCGAGGGCAAAAATGTTGGCACCGCAACCGTGGGCGCCGACGGAAAGTTCACCGCAAGTGTGCCTTCCTATGCCCTTTCGTCGGGTCTTAACGAAATCGTTCTGTCCGACGGCGCAGGCGCTTCCGCTTCGGTGGAGGTAAACAAACAAAACTACTATGATCTTGCCGATTTGGACTACAATGTCACCGGGGCTGCACAGGTCTTTAAGAGCACGGGCGTGTCCAAATACTGCCCCACCCTTTCGGTGGGCGGCCAGACCGTCAAGACAAATAACGGCTTCTCGGTGGTTCCCGCCGACGGAAAGAACGCCGCTCCCGCCGACGCAACCTTTGATTTGTCGGCTCTCGGCAGCGTTGCCTATTTCCATTCGGTTATCGGCGTTGACGATTTTGCAAACATCGCGGGCGCGGTGCTCAGCTCGGCCGAATATTCGGTACTTGCCGACGGCAAGGAGCTTGTAAAGAGCAGAGCCGTCACCATGAACGAAACTGTCGAAATCTCCGCCGAAATTCCCGCCGGAACCAAGACCCTCACCCTCCGTGTGGAAAATTCCGACGGAAGCAACCACGGCGACTATGCCGACTGGATCGACCCGAGAGTGTTCATAAAGGCCGAGGACTACGGCTCCGAGGAAGTAAACCTTTATGATTCTTCGGTTTCCGCCGACCTTAAGGCCAAGGCCTCCGTCGGCACCCGCCTCAATGTGAGAAACGGATTTTCCGCCGTCACCCTGACCCCCGAAAAGGCAAACGAAAGGGTGGCTCTCCGCATATTCAGCTTCACCTATTCCTATGCCCGTTCCATTCAGAACGGCGCTCTCTGCGAGGTTACCGCCACGGCGGACTCGGAGGGAAAATATAAGTTTGCCCTCGACAACCTCTACACCGCCGGAGAATATCTCTTTGTTTTCGACGGAGTGACCGCCGTAAAGGCAAGCAAAAACGACAACGCTTATGTTTTTGCCGACGGCGCATATTCCAAGGGCACTCTCAACATGAGCCTCACCCTTTCGGGTAAGAACGCAAACCTTCTTGCCGCCGCGGCCGAAGAGCCCGCCGCAGCCACAACGGCTACCAAGGCTACCGACTCCGAAAAGGCAAGAGCAAGAGAGACCTATAATAACTATCTGAAAAACCTTGCGAACTTCCCCTCCAAAATGACCATCGACGGCAAGGAGTATGTGGGATTTTCCGACAAAGATTTTCTTATGATGTCTCAAAAGACCGAGACAAACGAAACCACCAAGAGCGAGAACACCGACACCCAGGTTCTCCACGCCAAGAGTGGTATCCGGTTTACCCTTAAGACGGTATTCTATCCCGATTATGCCGCCTTTGACTGGGTCATTTATTTCACCAATGTAACCGCCAAAAATTCACCTGTGGTTTCCGACCTCAGCCCCGCCGAGCTCAAATTTGAGGGAGACAACCCCATAATTCTCACCAGCTGCTCGGACAGCGAGGCCATCACCGGAACCCCCGCTCCCTACACCCCCCGTTCCTTCTCTCTCGAGGAGACCCCGAACCTTACCTTTGAGCCCACCAACGCCCGTTCCACCGAGGCCGCATTCCCCTATTACAACCTCGAATACGGCAACAAGGGCGCCTTTGTGGTGACCAGCTGGGCAGGCCAGTGGAAGGACGACTTCAACTATGCCGACGGCGTAACCTCCTTCTCGGGCAGACAGGAAATATTCAATTCCTATGTTAAGCCCGGCGAAATCGTAAGAACGCCTCTCACCGCCGTTGTTCTCTATGACGGCCGTGACACCGACCGAGCCACCAACCTTTGGAGACAGTGGTTCATCGACTGCAATATGTATAAAAAAGACGGCGAGAACAACATGAAGCCCTTTGTAGCCGGCGTTACCTCTGCCGTGTATAACGAGATGATGGGCGCTACCGAGGAAAATCAGAAGGCCTACATCGAAAAGTATTACAACATGGGCGTTAATCTCGACCTTTGGTGGATGGATGCAGGCTGGTATGAAAAGGGCGGTCTGCCCACCTCAGGTGAGAAAAACTGGAGCTACACCGGCAGCTGGACCGTCAACCAGACCCGTTTTCCCACCAAGTTCAAGTCCATTTCCGACCTTGCCGCCTCTCACGGCATGATGACTCTCCTTTGGTTCGAGCCTGAGCGTGTGGCGTTCTCCATGTCAAGCCCTGATTTCGACACCTACGGTATCAAGAGAGAATGGCTTGTCGGATATAATTCCAAGAACAACTCGGCCCTCGGCCCCAACGGATATAAGATGTTCGATTTGAGCAATCCCGAGGCCCTTAACTTCATGATCAACCGCATAAACACTGTCCTTAACGAAGGCGGAATTTCCTTCTACCGTGAGGACCTCAACACCGGCAGCATCCGTGACATCTGGAGAACCGCCGAAACCGAGGCCGACCGCCAGGGAATGTTGGAAAACGGATATGTTCAGGGACACTATGCTCTGTGGGACGGAATTCTTGCCAACGAGAACATTCAGATGATTGACTCCTGCGCCTCCGGCGGACACCGTCTTGACCTTGAGACCATGCGCCGCGCCGTTGCACTTCACCCCACCGATTATAACTACAACGACATGCCCGCAAAGCATCAGGGAACCTATGGTCTTGCTTCCTGGCTTCCCTTCGCCGGCGCCAACACCGGAACCGGCGGCAACGTCAACGAGACAAGCAAATACAATATGCGTTCGGCATACCGTCAGTCCATCATTCTTCAGTTCAACATCGACAACCTCAATGCCGAGGACAAGGAGATTGTCGCCAAGAGCGTGAAGGAATGGAGAAAGCTCAGCAACTATTTCTATGACGATATTTACGAGCTGACCAAGAACACCGCAAGCGCCAACGAATGGTATGCTTACAGCTATATGAACAGCGAAGAGCAGGACGGCTTTGCCCTTGTTTTCAGACATTTCGGCGTATATTCTCCCGAAACTCAGAACATTCGTCTTAAGGGTCTTAACCCCAACGACACTTATGAAATTTCCTTTGCCGACGCCGACGAGGTCTACACCGGCACCGGCACCGAATTCATGAGCATCGGTGTGCCCGTCACCCTTAACGAGAAGGAGCTTGACGACGGAAGCGATTCCGACGTTATCTTCATCAAGCGTACCGGCTCGGCCGTCCTTTACGGCGACACCGACGAAAACGGCGAAGTCAACGTCACCGACGCTCTGCTTGCACTTCAGGGTTCGGTCGGAAAGATCAGCCTTTCCGACAGCCAGGTTACCGCGGCAGATGTTGACGGCGACGGAAAAATCACCGTTACCGACGCTCTGCTTATTCTCCAGAAGGCCGTGGCAAAAATCGACGCCTTCCCCGTAGAGAAATAATTTAATCACAAGGCCCCCGCCGAGAAAACGTTTTTTTCGGCGGGGGCTTTTTTGCGCCCTTTTTGCGGCAAAAAAGTTGGGCAAATAACATGAAAAAATCAAAAAGGACGAATTATCATCTTGACTTGTGACGAGTCGGCGGGTATTATAAAGAGGTATTACAAAAAACTGTGCAACATAACGGCACAGAAAGGCGTGATCTTGTGAAAATGAAAAAATTGTGGAAAAAGGCGGCGGCTCTGTTTACGGCGGCTTGCCTGACGGCGGCCTGCTGTCCGGCCTTTTCGGCGGCGGAAGAAAGCAGCGGTAAGGCGAGAGCGGCTCTTGCCTCCTTTAAGGCCGACGGCGATGTTCTTGTAAACAAGCGTTCCGACGGCGAAAAGCTTCATATCGGCGGGGCGAGAGAAAGCTGCTCGGCCGTGGCGATAAACGGCAGCGGCTTTGCAAGCTTTGATGTTTCGACTCTTGCCGCCGACGGATTTACCGCCTTTGTGGGACTTGACGAGACGTCGGGCGCCGCCGCAAAGACCAAATTCTTTGTCGAGGCCGACGGAAAACAAATCGCCGCCTCCTCCGAGCTGTCAAAGAATAAGCTTGAAAAGCTTGAGGCCGCACTTCCCTCGGGAACAAAGACGGTCACTCTTAAAACCGAGGGCGACGGACTTGCCGTTTTCGGCGACGCAGCGGTTACTTTCCCGTTTTCCCATTCGGGCTATGTGGACATGACCGCCCTTTCCCCGCAGCAGGTCATAAACGATTCCGACAATCCCGTCAAGACAAATTCCGACATAAAAATCGGCTCCGAGAGCTTTGACAAGGGTTTTGCCGTTTATCCTCAGCACGACGGAAATTCCGGCTATGTCTCCGAGCTTTATTTTGACATCGGCGGAATAAATGTAAGGACCTTTTCGGCAAAAATCGGCCTTAACAACGCCGCAAACACCGGCGGAGTGATTTTCCGCCTTTATGCCGACGGGCAGAAGGTGTATGAAAGCGATGTTATGGACGGAAAAACTCCCGCAAAGGACATTTCGGCCGACATTTCGGGAGCAAGCCTTCTCACCCTGACCGTTTATGACAACGGCGACAATGCGGGCGACAATGCCGTTTGGGCAAATCCCCGCCTTTCTCTCGACGGGGAAAGCGCCGCGCACAGCACCGATTATGTGACGGCGAGCCTCACCGATTTTGAGTGGAAATCGGCCGTTTCCGAGTCCAAAAATCCCCAGATCAACAAGCCCTATCAGGACGGTGCCGATTATAAAATAAACGTGGGCGGAATCGAGTATAACTACGGCATTTCGGCTCATCCCTACAACGAAACCACCCCCTCGACCATAACCTACGATCTTTCGGCCTACGATTACGACCGCTTCACCGTAACGGTGGGCAAAACCAAGGAAAAGAACATAAGCGTCGACAATCAGGACATGACCGAGATATTCCTCATCTACGGCGACGGCAGACTGCTTTGCAAAAGCGAGCCTGTCGCCATGGGTCATTACACCGCCCTTTCGGCGGACATAAAGGGGGTAAAAACCCTCACCCTCGCCATCGAGGCGGGTGCGGGCGGATACGGCTGGGGAGCCTGCGCATGGTGCGAGCCCACCCTTTATAATGACCTCGATTCGGGAGAAGTCGCAATTTCCTCTCCTTTAAATGAGGAGGAGCGCAAGCTTGTCGGCAACGGCGAAATCACAATTTGCGGCGCCGCAAGGGACGTGAGCAGCATCAGGGCTCTTTTGGGCGGAAAAATGATTGCAAGCGCCAAAACGGGAGCCGACGGCGGATTTAATCTCAAGATAAAAAGCCGCAATCTGGAGCTTGGAAAAAACCAAGTTGTTTTAAGCCCGATCGGCGGAAAGGGTCATGACGCAACCGTTGAAATAACAAAGCAAAACAAATACAGCGTCATGGGCATGGAGTGGAGCGGCCAAACGGGCGATTTTCTTGCCAAGGGCGCGGGCGTGCAGAGCGTTTTCGACCGCCTTTCGGTCGGTTCGCAAATGCATCAGACCAAGGACGGCTTTTGCATAAAGCCGGGTGCGGCAAGCGAGGACTATGCCGACGTTGTGCTTGATTTGACTCAGCTTGAAAGCACGGTTGAGTATTTCACCGCCCTTGTGGGACTTGACGATTTTGCCCGTTTTGACCTTGTGTCATCGGGCGGAAGCGTTAAATATCAGGTGCTTGCGGGGCAAAAGGTGCTTGCCGAGACCGATGTTCTCACCTCGGGCGAAACGGCCGCAATTTCCTGTGCCGTTCCCTCGGGAACGACCGAGCTGACCCTTCGCGTGACAAATGCGGGGGACGGCAACGCCGTTGACTATGCCGACTGGCTTTATCCTTATCTTTATCAGAAAAAATCCGACTTTGACGGCGTGGAGAAAAATCTTTATGCCGACAACAATCTCGGCGGCAATTCCAAGGTGAGCGGTTCCGTCTTGGGAGCGCGCTTTGCCACCGAAAAGGACTTCACCGCCGTGACTCTCAATCCCGAGTCGGCCGCCGACACGGTCACCGCATCTCTTTATAAATTCATCTATTCCTATGAGCGCTCTCTACAGGGCGGCGCTTTGTGCACCGTTTCGGCCCAAAAGAATTCCTCGGGCAAATATGTCTTTGCGCTCAATAGGGAATACGGCGGGGGAGAGTACCTGCTCGTTTTCGACGGAGTAAAGGAAATCGGAGTCAACGGCTCACAGTACGGATATTATTACGTCGACGGTTCGGCCTTCAGAGGTCTTTTGAATATGTCGGTAACCTTTGCAGGCAGCTTTGACAGTTATCTTTCGCCCGTCACACCCGAGCCCGAGACGATAAATTCCGGCTCGGCAGCGGCCACCGCCGCCGAAAAGGCAAGAGCCGAAAAGACATACGGCGAGATGATAACAAATCTCAAAAACTTCCCCTCCAAAATGACCATAGGGGAGGACTCATACGTCGGCTTCGGCAGCTCCGACTTCACCCTTAAGTCCACCGACGTCACCGAAAATAAAATCACAAAGAGCATAAACACCACCTTCACCCTCGAGCACAAGAGCGGGCTTGAATTTGAGCTTCGCTGCGTCTACTATCCCGATTACGCCGCCTTCGACTGGGTCATATATTTCACCAATAACGGCAAGGACAATTCTCCCGCCGTTTCCGACATCAGCCCCGCCGAGCTTACCTTTGAGGGCGACAATCCCATAATTCTTTCAAACTTCAGCGACGGAGGTCCCTATGCCCCCTTCGTTCCTCAGGCCATATATCTCGAGGACGGATACAGCAGAACCTTCGCACCCCAAAACGGACGCTCCACCGAGGCCGCGTTCCCCTATTACAACCTTGAATACGGCAACAAGGGCGCCTTTGTGGTGACCAGCTGGTCGGGAATATGGCAGGCCGACATAGCCTACCGAGACGGAAAGACCACCTATTCCGGACGTCAGCAGACATTTAACTCCTATTTAAAACCCGGCGAGACCGCAAGAACTCCGCTGACCGCCGTAATTCTCTATGACGGCCGCGACACCGACCGTGCCGCAAACCTTTGGAGAAACTGGTTTATGGACTGCAATATGTATAAAAACGACGGGGAAAATCTTCCCGAGCCCTTTGTTGCGGGCGTTACCTCGGCGGTATATAACGAAATGTCCAAGGCGACCGACCAAAATCAGATCGACGCCATAAGAAAATATCTCGAAAACAATGTGGACATAAAGGTTTGGTGGATGGACGCCGATTGGTATGCCAAGGTCGACAAAAATCAAAGCGGATTCCCGGTCGGAAACTGGGTGCCCGACCCCGAGCGTTTCCCCTCCAAGTTTAAGGACATAAGCGACTATGCCAACGAAAACGGCGTTAAAACGCTGCTCTGGTTCGAGCCGGAACGCATTTCCATAACTACCAAGCAGTATGCCGAAACCCCCGACACCGAATACCGCGTCAAGCCCGAGTGGCTTATCGGCTACGGCGAGGCGGGAAATCAGATTGCCTACGGTATCGAGGGCAACGCCTTCCAGCTTGACCTTGGGAACAAGGAGGCCTTTGACTGGCTTGTGGACCGAGTGTCGACCATTATTAAAGAGGGCGGAATTTCCATCTACCGCGAGGACCTTAACAGCAATTCCATCGACGAAACCTGGGCAGCCGCAAACTCGGCTCATCCCGACCGCTCGGGAATGAGCGAAAACGGCTGCGTCATGGGACATTATGCCTATTGGGATATGCTGCTTGCCCTTGACGAGGTGGAGATGATAGACTCCTGCGCCTCGGGCGGACACCGTCTCGACCTTGAGACCATGCGCCGCGCCGTGGCTCTCCACCCCACCGATTTCAACTATAACGACCTTGCCTCCAAGCAGATAGGCAGCTACGGTCTCGCTTCCTGGTTCCCCTTCACCGGCGCCAACACCGGCGTTGCAAACTATACCACCGAGACCAACAAGTATGTGCTCCGCTCGGCCTATCGCCAGGCGCTCATTCTTCAGTATAACATCAACACCCTCGACAGCCGCTACTACAAAATCGCCGAGGACTGCGTCAACGAGTGGAAAGGAATAAGCAAGTATTTCTACGACAATCTTTATCAGTTGACAAACAGCACCACCGGCTATAACGAATGGTATTCCTATGAATTTTTAAGCGAGGAAAATCAGGATGGCTTTGCTCTCGTGTTCCGCCGTTCCTCTTCGGCGCCGAGCAGTCAAAATATAAAGCTTAAGGGGCTTTGCGCTGAGGACACCTATGAAATCACCTTTGCCGACCAAAGCGGAAAGGTGACCGCAACGGGACTTGAGCTGATGACGGCGGGCGTTTCGCTGACCCTTGACGAAAACGAAAACGGCGGCGGAACCGATTCCGACATTATTTACATCCGCCGAACCGAGGATAAGTCCGCCGACCTTTCGGCGCTTAAATCGGCCATAGACCGCGCGAAGGAAATTGTCGGCACGGCAGCGGCAGAATATACCGCCGTTTCGGGATTTAAGTTTATTTGTGCTTACGAAAAGGCGCTTGCCGTTTATGAAAACGAAACCCGTTCCGACAGCGCGGCCGAAAATGCCGCAAACGAGCTGACCGCCGCAATCGACGGCCTCGAAAAGGGCGCCGTCGGCTCCAAGGAGGAAATCGAGAACATAATCGGCTCGATAGGCGAGATAAACGAGCAAAACTATCTCTACCGCAAGGACATGATAGATTTTGTCAAGGCTCTTGTCGAAAAATCGGGAGTCACTCCCGCCAACGCCGACCTGCTTAAAACGGCCGAGGAGCAGTATAATTCTTTGGCGAACGCAGGAAAAGCGGGCGACACCGACGGCGACGGCGAGATAACCGTCACCGACGCGCTGCTTACCCTTCAGGGCTCGGTGGGAAAAATCACCCTTTCTCCCGAGGCGCAAGGCCGCGCCGACGTGGACGGAGACGGAAAAATCACCGTTACCGACTCGCTGCTTATACTGCAGAGAGCGGTCAAAAAAATAGAGAAATTTCCCGCCGAGAAGTGATATAATTTACACAAACTGGGCTATGCCAACGCGGCATGGCTCAGTTTTTCGTATTTTTTGCAAAAAAAATCACATTTTGTTTTGAAAAGTTATTGACTTTTTCAAAAAAGAGAGTATTATGTGTTTTGGAAAACAAAACGGGTGTCCGTTTTAGGGTTCGCAAAGGTGCTTTGCGGGACTGCTCCGAAAAAATATTGGGAGATGAACAAATGAAAAGTAAAGCAAACAATGTTGCTTCCCGTCTTTTGGTCATTATTCTCGCCATTTGCATTACGGCCGGTTGCTGCCCGGCCTTTTCTGTGGCCGAGGCCGATGACGTGACAGTGGCAAGCGCGGCGCTGTCCGCGTTCAATGCCGACGGTGATGTTCTTGTGAACAAGCGCGCCGACGGAGAGCGTCTTCAGATAGACGGCTCAAAACAGAACCACACCGCCGTGGCTTTCGAAAGCGCGGGTTCGGCAAGCTTCGACGTGTCGACCCTTTCCGCCGAGGCCTTTACCGCAACGGTGGGTCTTGACACCTCGTCTGAGGATACCGCCAAGGCAAAATTCTTCGTCGAGGCAGACGGAAAGCAAATCGCCGCCTCCTCCGAGCTTTCAAAAGGAAAGCTTGAAAAGCTTGCAGCCGCCGTTCCCTCGGGAACAAAGACGGTCACCCTTAAGACCGAGGGCGACGGAATTGCCGTTTTCGGCGACGCGGCAGTCACATTCCCCTTCTCCCATTCGGGGTATGTGGACATGACCTCCCTTTTAATGCAGCAGCAGATAAACGACTCCAAAAATCCCCTCAAAACGAATTCCGACATAAAAATCGGCTCCGAGAGCTTTGACAAGGGTTTTGCGGTCTATCCCCAGCACGACGACAATGCCGGTTATGTTTCCGAGCTATATTTTGACGTCAGCGGAATAAATGCCAAAACCTTTTCGGCAAAAATCGGCCTTAACAACGCCGCAAACACCGGCGGAGTGATTTTCCGCCTCTATGCCGACGGGCAGAAGGTATACGAAAGCGACGTTATGGACGGAAAAACTCCCGCAAAGGACATTTCGGCCGACATTTCGGGAGCAAATCTGCTTACCCTGACCGTTTATGACAACGGCGACAATGCGGGCGACAATGCCGTTTGGGCAAATCCCCGCCTTTCCCTCGACGCCGAGGGCGCCACCCACCTTCAGAATTTCAGAACCATGAGCCTTACCGAGCTCGATTGGAAATCTGCCGTTTCCGAGTCCAAAAATCCGCAGATCAACAAGCCCTATCAGGACGGCGCGGATTATAAAATAAACGTGGGCGGAATCGAGTATAACTACGGTATTTCGGCTCACCCCTACAATAACAGCACCCCCTCCTCCATAAGCTATGACCTTACGGGATATAACTTCAACTATTTCACGGTCAAGGTGGGCAAAACCAAGGAGTCCAAAATAAGCACCACAGACCAGACCTTTAAGGAAAAATTTCTTATCTACGGCGACGGCAAGCTGCTTTGCGAAAGCGAGCCCATAACCATGGGTCACTACACCGAGCTTTCGGCCGACGTTACCGGAGTGAAAATTCTCACAATATCCATTGACGCCTGCGGAAACTACGGCTGGGGCGCCTGCGCATGGTGCGAGCCCATCCTTTACTACGGCGTCGAGGAGGGCGAGATCAGAATTACCTCTCCCTTAAAGGAAATCGAGCGCACCGTAGCCGGCAATCAGAATCTTGACGTCACCGGCTTTGTTCTCGGAGTGGAAAAGGTCAAGGGACTTGTCAACGGCAAGTTTATCGGCACCGCCGAGGTTCAGAGCGACGGAACCTTCACGCTGACCGTAAAGGCCAGAAATCTCGAGCTCGGTCGCAACACCCTGACAATATCCCCCCTGAACGCCGAGGGCAAATCCGCCGAAACGGTGATTGTTAAGGAAAACAAGATAAATGTCGTGAGCGTTCCCTGGGACAGCACGGCGGGCGACATCATCACAAAGGGCGGTTCGCTGACCTCCCGCTGCGATAAGCTGTCCATCGGCTCTCAGGTTCATCAGACCAACAACGGCTTTTGCGTAAAGCCCGGCGAGACCGAGGAAGATTATGCCGACGTGGTTATCGACCTTACCACTCTCGGAAGCAAGGTGGAATATTTCCACGCGCTTGTGGGTCTTGACGACTTTGCACCCCTCGATTATTACACCGGCGGAAGCGTTAAGTATCAGGTGCTCGACGGCGAAAAGGTGCTTGCCGAGACCGAGGTGCTTTCCGCCAACCAGACCGCTCCCATTTTCTGCGACATTCCCTCCACCACCAAGAAACTGACCCTCAGGGTCTCAAACGGCGGAGATGGAAACTATGTGGACTATGCCGACTGGCTTTATGCCTCTCTCTATTTTAAAAAGACCGATTACGGTATGACCGACAAGGACCTTTATTCCGACAACAATCTCGGCGGAAACACCGAAATCTCCGCCGTTTCTCAAGTCGGCGTGCGTTTCTCGGTCGAAAAGCCCTTCAGCGCCGTGACCCTCAGCCCCGAATCGGCTGCCGACACGGTTACCGGTTCGCTTTATAAGTTTGTATATTCCTACAAACGCTCTCTCCAGGGCGAGGCTCTTTCCTCGGTCACCGCAACAAAGGGTGCCGACGGCAAATATGTTTTCGAGCTTAACAAGGAATATGACGCAGGCGAATATGTCTTTGCGGCCGACGGCGTGACCTCCATAAAGGCCAACGGCTCTCAGTACGGATATTATTACACCGACGGCGTTGCTCACAGAGGCCTTATCAATATGAGCCTTCGCTTCGGAGGAAAGTATGACAGCTATCTTTCGGCCGTCACTCCCGAGCCCGAGACGGTGAATGCCGGCACCAATCATGCCACCGCCGCCGAAAAGGAACGCGCCGAAAGAACCTATAAAGAGATGATAACAAATCTCGAAAACTTCCCCTCCAAAATGACCATAGGGGACGACTCCTATGTCGGTTTCGGCAGCTCCGACTTCACCCTTAAGTCCACCGACGTTACCGAGGACAAGGTCACAAAGAGTGTCAACACCACCTTCACCCTTGAACATAAGAGCGGGCTTGAATTCGAGCTCCGCTGCGTCTACTATCCCGATTATGCCGCCTTCGACTGGGTTATCTATTTCACCAATAACGGCGAAGAAAATTCCCCCATCGTTTCCGACATAAGCCCCGCCGAGCTCACCTTTGTGGGCGACAATCCCACGATCCTCTCCAACTTCAGCGACGGCGGTCAGTATGCTCCCTTCCTGCCCCAGCGGCTTGAGCTTAAAGAAGGGGAGAAAAAGACCTTTGCCCCCTCCACCGGCCGTTCCACCGAGGACGCCTTCCCCTATTACAATTTTGAATACGGCAACAAGGGTGCTTTTGTGGTGACCAGCTGGTCGGGTCAATGGCAGGCCGATTTTGAGTATAACAACGGAGTGACCGCCTTCTCGGGCCGTCAGCAGACCTTCAGCTCCTACCTCAAACCCGGCGAGACCGCAAGAACTCCTCTCACCGCAATGGTTCTCTATGACGGACGCGACACCGACCGCGCCACCAACCTTTGGAGAAATTGGTTCATCGACTGCAATATGTATAAGAACGACGGAGAAAATCCCACCGAACCCTTTGTTGCGGGCGTTACTTCGGCGGTCTATAACGAAATGGAAAATGCCACCGAGGCAAATCAGATTGCCTGTATCGAAAAATATCTCCAAAACAACGTTCAAATCAACGTTTGGTGGATGGACGCAGGCTGGTACATCGGCGTTAACGACGGAAATAACCGCAGCTCTTGGGCTCATGTGGGCAACTGGGCGCCCGATGAAAACCGCTTCCCCACCAAATTCAAGGCCATAAGCGACTATGCCAACGAGCGCAATGTTGACACGCTGCTTTGGTTCGAGCCCGAACGAATTGCCATTTCCGACGCCGAATATGCAAACCAGCCCGACAGCGAATACCGCGTCAAGCCCGAGTGGCTTATCGGTTACGGCGACGCACAGGGCCAGCTTGCCTACGGCGGAAACGGTTCGGCCTATCAGCTCGACCTCGGAAACAAGGAGGCTCTTGACTGGCTGTGCAAGCGCGTGCTCACAATCCTTGAGGAAGGCGGACTTTCCATCTACCGTGAGGACCTTAACATCGTCATCATGGCCGACAACTGGAGACAGACCAACGAGGCTCACCCCGACCGCGCGGGTATGAGCGAAAACGGCTGCGTACAGGGCCATTACGAATATTGGGACGCCATTCTTTCGCTGCCGCAGATCAAGATTATCGACTCCTGCGCTTCGGGCGGACACCGTCTCGACCTTGAGACCATGCGCCGCGCCGTGGCTCTCCACCCCACCGATTACAGCTACAACGACCTTTCTGCCAAGCAGATAGGAACCTACGGTCTTGCGTCCTGGTTCCCCTTTGCCGGCGCAAACACCGGCGTGGGCGGTTATGTTACCTCCACAAGCAAGTATATAATCCGTTCGGCCTACCGTCAGGCACTCATTCTGCAGTATGACGTTAACGTTCTCTCCAAGGAATATTTCGAAATTGCCGAGAACTGCGTCAACGAGTGGAACGGCATAAAGAAATATTTCTATGACGACCTTTATCAGCTGACAAAGAGCACCACCGGATTTACCGATTGGTATTCCTATGAATATTTGAGCGAGGAAAATCAGGAGGGCTTTGCTCTCGTGTTCCGACGCTCCGACAAGGCCGAAAGGACCCAGAGCATAAAGCTCAAGGGACTTCATGCCGAGGACACCTATGAAATCACCTTCGCCGACAGCGAGGCCGTCGTGACCGCAACGGGCGCCGAGCTTATGTCGGCGGGCGTTACCCTCACTCTTGACGAGGACGAGGGCGGCGTTGACTCCGAAGTCATCTACATCCGCCGCACAAATTCCGTCGCAGGCGACAGGGGTGCGCTTGAATCGGCAATTTCCTCCGCAAGGGCTCTTGTGGAAAAAAGCCTTGTGAACGAGGGATACACCGGAATTTCCGCATTCGAGCTTATATGCGCTTATGAAAAAGCTCTCGCCGTTTATGAAAACGAAGGCGAATCCGAGCAGAACATAAACGCCGCCGCGAAGGCTCTTTCGGCCGCAATTGACGGTCTCGAAAAGGGCGCCGTCGGCTCCAAGGAGGAAATCGAGAACATAATCGGCTCGATAGGCGAGATAAACGAACAGAACTATCTCTACCGCAAGGACATGATAGATTTTGTCAAGGCTCTTGTCGAAAAATCGGGAGTCACTCCCGCCAACGCCGACTTGCTTAAAACGGCCGAAGAGCAGTATAATTCTTTGGCGAACGCAGGAAAGCCGGGCGACACCGACGGCGACGGCGAGATAACCGTTACCGACGCGCTGCTTACCCTTCAGGGTTCGGTAGGAAAAATCACCCTCTCTCCCGAGGCGCAGGGCCGCGCCGACGTGGACGGAGACGGCAAAATCACCGTTACCGACTCGCTGCTCATACTGCAAAGAGCTGTCGTGAAGATCGACAAATTCCCCGTGGAAAAGTAAGCTAAACCAAAAAATCAAACAGGGCGTTCGTGCTCGGAGCTTTCTCCGGACGAACGTCCTTTTGTTTTTATTTGCCCGTAGTTTTGTTTCGGTTTGCTCGGATACTGATTCTTGTTTTGTTAAATAATTAACAATCTTTTGCGCTTGTCCGAATTTGATGCCTTAAATATTGTTAAAAAAGTGTTCAAATCACTTGACAAAATGATAATTCGGTGTATAATGATAAATAAACACACCGATATTGTCTTTCGGCCGACCGGTCGGGGGGCGCTCGGGGTGAAACTTAAAAATTTCGGGTTTTCCCAAAAATAAATCAAGGAGTGACTTTTATGTCAAGAGTTTATAATTTTTCCGCCGGCCCTTCCATGCTGGCCGAAAGCGTGCTTAAAACCGCCGCCGATGAGATGCTTGATTATCACGGATGCGGCCAGTCGGTCATGGAAATGTCCCACCGCTCCAAAATATATAAGACCATAATCGAGGGTGCCGAGGCCCTGCTTCGCGAGGTCATGAACATTCCCGACAATTATAAGGTCCTGTTTTTGCAGGGCGGCGCCTCCACCCAGTTTGCCGCCATTCCTCTGAACCTTATGAACGGTTCGGGCAAGGCCGATTATGTTATTACCGGTCAGTGGGCCAACAAGGCCTTTAAGGAGGCTGCCCGCTACGGCGAGGCAAAGGCCGTCGCGTCTTCGGCCGACAAAACCTATTCCTACATTCCGAAGCTCGACCCCGCGACCTTCACCAAGGACGCCGATTATTTCTATATCTGCATGAACAACACCATATACGGCACCAAATTCCACGAGCTGCCCGAAACCGGCGACGTGCCGCTCATTGCCGACATTTCTTCCTGCATTCTGTCCGAGCCCATCGACGTTTCCAAATTCGGTATGCTTTATGCCGGAGCGCAGAAAAACGTCGCCCCCGCGGGTCTTACCATTGTCATAATCCGTGAGGATCTTCTCGGTCACGCAAGAGACATAACCCCCACCATGCTCAACTACGTCACCCATGCCGAGGCCGGCTCCATGTTCAACACTCCCCCCTGCTATAACATATACATCTGCAAGCTGGTTCTCGAGTGGCTCAAGAACGACATCGGCGGTCTTGAAAACATGAAGAAGATAAACGAGGAAAAATCCGGTATGATCTATGATTTCCTCGACAACAGCAAGATGTTCCGCGGAACCGTCGTTCCCGAGGACCGCTCCATGATGAACATTCCTTTTGTCACCGACAGCGACGAGCTCAACGCCAAATTCATCAAGGAGGCCGAGGAGGCAGGCTTTGTCAACCTCAAGGGTCACCGTTCGGTCGGCGGCATGAGAGCTTCGGTCTACAATGCCATGCCTGTTGAGGGCTGCAGAAAGCTTGTGGAATTCATGAAGAAATTCGAGGAGGAAAACAGCTGATGTTTAACATTAAAACCTTAAATAAAATTTCGCCCTCGGGGCTTTCCCGCTTTGACGGCGCAAAATATACCTACGGGGACGACATCGAAAATCCCGACGCGATAATGGTTCGCTCGGCCAAAATGCACGACATGGCGTTTGAGGACGGTCTGCTTGCAATCGGCCGCGCGGGAGCGGGCGTCAACAACATTCCCCTCGACCGCTGCAGCGAGTCGGGAATCGTGGTTTTCAACACCCCCGGTGCAAACGCAAACGCCGTTAAGGAGCTTGTCATTGCCGGAATGCTGATATGCTCGAGAAGAGTCATTCCCGCCATCGAATGGGAAAAGACCCTTAAGGGCAACGGCGCCGAGGTGGCCAAAATGGTGGAAAAGGGCAAAAGTGCCTTCACCGGCCCCGAGCTTATGGGCAAAACTCTCGGTGTTATCGGCCTCGGAGCCATCGGAATCGGCGTGGCCAACACGGCCAAGTCGCTGGGCATGGAGGTATACGGCTATGACCCCTATCTGTCGGTCGACGCCGCATGGCACCTCTCCCGTTCCATTAAGCATTCGTCAAATCTCGACGAGATTTTCGCCAACTGCGATTACATAACCGTTCATGTTCCCCTCACCGACGAGACAAGGGACATGATAAGCGCAAAGACCATTGCCGGCATGAAGGACGGGGTCAGAATTCTCAATTTCGCCCGCGGAGATCTTGTCAACACCGCCGACATAATCGCCGCCCTGTCCACCGGTAAGGTTGCGGCCTATGTGACCGACTTTGCCAACGACGAGCTGCTGGGCGTTGAGGGCGTCATCGCCATTCCCCATCTCGGCGCCTCCACCCCCGAGGCCGAGGACAACTGTGCATCCATGGCGGCCGGCGAACTCATCGACTATCTCGAAAACGGAAATATTGTCAATTCGGTCAATATGCCCGCCGTTTCCTGCCACCGTACCGAGGGTGCCAGAATCTGCGTTATTCACAAGAACAATCCCGGCATGATCAACAAGCTTTCGGCGCTGTTCTCCTCCAAGAACATCAATATCGAAAATATGCTCAACAAGTCCAAAAAGGACTATGCATACACCCTTATTGACGTTGCCGAAAAGGAAATCGACGAATCGATTGTCGACGGCATTAAAAATGTCGAAGGAACAATTCGCGTCCGCGTGATTAAGTAAAGTGATAAAGGCAAATTGTGAATTGTTTCGCTTTTTGCCTTTTTTTTGTTGACAGGCAAATTTATGTGTTGTAATATAAATTCAGGAAAGCGAGGTAAAATTTATGTTTTGTAGAAATTGCGGAACCCAAATGGAGGACGGCGCGTCCTTCTGCCCTTCTTGCGGAGCCAAGGTCGAGGCCGAAAACGCAAATCAAACCCCAAACGGCGGACAGCAGGCTCAGTATAACGGTCAGCCCGGAGCACAGCCTCCTTACGGTCAGCCTCCCTACGGCGGTCAGCCCGGAGCACAGCCTCCTTACGGTCAGCAGCCCTTTGCCCCCGCACCTCAAGGACAAAATGACCGTAACATTGCCATTGCGATATTGCTCAGCTTTGTGACCTGCGGCATATACGCAATATATTGGTTCATAACCCTGACCGACGAGGTCAATGCAAAGTACGGCGACCCCAACGCCACAAGCGGCGCAATGGCCTTCCTGTTCACCCTCATCACCTGCGGAATCTACGGATATTTCTGGGCTTACAAGCTCGGCGAAAAGGTGGACGCCATAAAGGGCAATCCCGGCGGCAGCTCGAATGTTCTCTTTGTTGTGCTTGAAGTTTTCGGGCTCAACATAGTCAATCTTGCGCTGGCACAGGATGCGGTAAACAAATATTGATGAAAAGCAAAAGGCTTTCGGCCGCCGTTAAATTTGCGGCGGCTCTTTTCGTTCTTGCGGCGGTGAGCTTTACGGTTGGCTGCCCCTTTTATCGGGTGACCGGGCTTAAATGCCCCGGCTGCGGCGTTTCAAGAATGATTTTAAGCGTCTTTCGCGGCGAGTTTTCGGCGGCTTTTTTCTATAACCCCGTGATTTTTTGCCTGCTGCCCCTTTGGGCGGTGTGCCTTTTGCTGCATTATTTCTCAAAAAGGCCCCGTAAAGGGTTCGAAAACGCCGTCCTTTACGGCTCGATTGCCGCCCTCGCGGTTTTCGGCGTTTTGAGGAATATTTTCCCGATGGGATTTCCGTCCGTATAAAAATATAAAAAACAACCCCCGACGCGGCATTTTGGCTGCATCGGGGGTTTTTGTTCAAGCATCTGCTGCTTATTCGGCGGGGAATACGTCGATTTTGTTTACCGCCTTTTGGAGTATGAGCAGCGAATCGGTTACCGTGATTTTTCCGTCGCCGTCCACGTCGGCGCGCTTTTGTGCGTCATCGTCAAGAGCGATTTTGTTGACCGACGATTGAAGGGCGAGCAGCGCGTCGGTAACGGTGATTTCGCCGTCGCCGTCGGTGTCGCCGAATTTTACTGCCGAGGAGACGCGTCTGATATAAATTATGTCGGAGTCTCCGCCGCCGTTGTGCTCGTTTTCGTCAAGGGTCATTTCCACACCGACGCTCATGAGCTCGGCGCCGCTTGCGGTTACCGTGCCGTCAAAATCGGCAAAGGTCAGCTCATAGGTATCGTCGGGATTAAGCCCTTTAAGACGAATGTTTTTGCTGCTTGGAGAAAACTTTCCGCCGTGGTTGAACACAAGGGCAAAGCCGTCCTGCTCGTCGGGATTTATATAGCTGTAGGCATACCACTCGTTCCCTGAGACATTGCTGTCTGTCAGCTCGTAAATGTCGTCGTAGAAATAGCCGTTAATGCTCTTCCATTCGCTTATGCAGTCGCGAAGCAGCTGTTTTCTCTGTTCGCTGAAGCCCTCGATGTTGACCTGGCAGGCTATCGATTGGCGGAAGGAGGAACGCATGATATATTTGTCGGTGAAGGTGTGATAGTTGTCAAAGCCGGTGTTTGCGCCGGTAAAGGGGAACCAGCAGGCAAGACCATAGCTTGCTCTGTGGCGGGCGGTCAGATCGTTATAGTTGTAATCGGTGGGATGAAGCGCCACGGCTCGGCGCATGGTCTCAAGCTCGAGACGGTGGCCGCCGGAGGCGCAGGAGTCGATCATCTCGATGTTGTCAAGGGAGAGAATGTTGTCCCAAAGCCGGAGATGTCCCTGAACTCCGCCGTTTTCAATCATTCCCGCGCGGTCGGGCTCGGCGGCGTTAATCTGATTCCAAATGCGCAGCGTCCAGCCGTTGTTGAAGTCCTCACGGTAAATTGAGATGTTTCCTTCGGTCAGCACGGTTTTGATTTTGTCGGTCATCCAGAAAAGAGCCTCATTGTTCCCCAAATCGAAGATGTGATAGTCGTCGGGGCCGACCGCGGTGTTTTTGGCGCCGTTATAACCGACTATCCATTCCTTTTTGGCTCCGTAAAGGTCAAACTCGTTGTCTTTAAGGGAAAAGGCGTTTCGTTCGGGCTCGAACCAAAGTATCACGCCGCCCTTCATGCCGGCATTTTTGCAGGCCTCGCTGACCGAAAGCAGCTTGTTCGGGAAACGGTCGGTGTCCATGGTCCAGTTGCCGACGTGAATCCAGGTTTTTGTGTTGCCGTCGATATACCAACCGGCGTCTATCCAAAAATAGTCGATGTCGACATTCTGTTCGTTGTAATAATTTATACGTCTGACCGTGTTCTGCTCGGTTTCCCGCATGACCTCGCCGGGAAGTCCGGCGATAAAGGGCTCGAGGTTGGTCTTGCCGTCCTTTTTATACATATTGCAGTCGATCATCCACCGTCTCCAAAGGTTGGTTGCGCGGTCGGTGTTGCGGCCGTCGTAGAGAATGACCGCCGTCAGAGGAGTACGGGCGATTTCTCCCGCCTTAAGGTAGGAATTGAAGGTCTGCTGACGTCCCGAAAAGGAGGTGACGCCGTCTGAATATTCGAAATCGGTTTGCCATTGCCCCGCCCAGCTTGTGGCTATCAGGGCGCCGCCATTTCCGTATTCGAAATTATAATAAGGAAATCCCACCTCGGTGGAGCGTCCGTTTGAGGGGCAAAAACTGACGCTGTTTGTGTCCTCGAGAGAATAGCTCCTCGGGATAAAGGGGGCGGTTGCCTGGGTGTCGGCCTCGGTGTCGCCGCAGCTTGTGAGAATGACGGGGTTTTCGCCCTCGAATTTAAGCTCTGCCGAGCTTATGTCGGTCACGATAGGGGAGTTTGAGGAGGTTATGTTTTCAAAGTATAAAACCCAGTCAAAGGCGGCATAGTCGGGATAAAAGGCCGTTTTAAGGGTGAATTGCAGACCGCTTTTGTGGAGCAGCACAATTTCGGCCGTCTCGCTTTTTGCAACTTCGTCGGTTCCCGCTGTTTGCGAAAGCTTGGAAAAATCGCGGTCGGAAAAGCCGACATATTCCTTGTTCCCGACTTTCATTTTGGAGGGAAATTTTTCAAGATTTGTGATATAGCTTTGATAGGTTTTGCGGGCTCTGTTTATTTCGTCTTTCGTTGCGACGCTTTTTTCCGAAGTCGCGGCGGGCTCGGCGGTGACGGGGTCAAGGGGCGCCGAGATTTTACCCGAAAAGTTGACCGTCATATTCAAAAGTCCCGTTTTTGCCTTGCCGTCGGAAAAGATATATCCCTTGTCGCTTTGAGCGGTTTTTATTTCGGTTACGCCGTCAAAAACGAAGAGATATTCTCCCGGCCCGTAAAGGCCGTTTAAGGCAAAGGTATAATTGCCCTGCCCGTCGGGGGAAAGCTCGGCCTCGCAAAGGGCGCCGTTTTGCATGGAGCGGGCAAAGGAATATGTGAATTTGAAAAGTCTGCCGAATACGCGATCTCCCGCCTTTTCCGGCTTTACCGTCACCGAGGAAAAGTCCCCTTTAAGGTTAAGCCTCGCGGCGGTCTGCGCCTTGGCGGTCAGGGTGCTTTGCTCGGAAAAGGAGCCGAGCTCGGTCTCCGTACCGCTGAAATCCTCGCTTCTCAGGAATATTCTCGGGTTGATAAAATCGCCGTAGTCGCCGCGGTTGCTGCCGTCTACACTTGAAACGCGAAGGGTCAGCTTTTTGGTGACGGCGGGAATTTCGGCAAAAATCTCGTCAACCTCGTTTATGTCCATTTCTCTCGAAACGGCAACGGTCTTTCCGTCGGCAAGCACGGAAAACACAACCGAGCTGCCCACCGTTCCGCCCACGTTTGCAAAGTCGTCCACGCCGATTGTCGAGCGGAAATAACGCACCTGTTTTTTGACGCCCGAAATGTCGATGTCGGCCGAAGCCTTGTCGGCGTCTCTGCCGTCCTCGGGACGGAGGGAAAAGCCGTTTAAGGTCTTTATGGTCTGCCCGCCCACCGAAAGCTCGGGACAGAATTTCGAAACGCCGGTTTGCCAATAGCTTTCGGCGGCCCCTAAAATTTCGTGGGGGAAATCGGCCACGTCATAGTAATATTGCTTTTTCACCCGAAGGGATGTCGATGCCTTGCCGCTTTTGGGCGAAAGCTCGATGTCGTTAAGACCCGCGTCTATGGCAAAGGAGGTTATTTTTGCCGAAAAGCTGCCGTCGGGCAGAACTTCGGCGCTCCCCGCACTTTTCCCGTTCACCGTGACGGCAAGCGAGGTCTCTCCCGCCGCCGTTCCGACAACGGTTATTCCGTCGTTTCCGACAATTGTTTTGTCGCTTTCAAGCGTCGGAAAGGTTACCGAAACGGGGCTTTGCTCGGTTTGCTCCTCCTTTTTTTCAAGGGCGGCGGCCGACGTCATGCAAAGCAAAACCGCCGCCGAAACAGCCGAGCAAATCAGTCTTTTAAAACTTGAATTCATACGTTTTTCTCCTTATCGGAATATTCGATTCATTATATCATTTGGATTTTTTTAATACAACAAGTCAACAGTCACAAATATGTCGCCTTCTTTTTGTGCAAAACGAATAATGAAGAAAAAGGGCTTCGGCACAAAGCGTACCGAAACCCTTTAAAAATTATTTTTGTTCAGTTTTCCACGGGGAATTTGTCGATTTTTCCCACCGATTTTTGCAGAATGAGCAGCGCGTCGGTAACGGTGATTTTCCCGTCGCCGTCAACGTCGGCCGCAGCAGCCTGATCGTCGGTAAGTCCGATCTTTCCGACCGAACCCTGAAGTGCAAGCAGCGCGTCGGTCACCGAGATGTCTCCGCTGCCGTCGGTGTCGCCGTAAAGCACCCCGCCGCCGATCTTTTTAAAGTAGATTATGTCCGAATCGACCTTTTGATCCATTTCCTTTTCGGTAAGTGTCAGCCCAACTCCGACGGACATAAGCTCGGCGCCGCTTGCGGTTACCGTGCCGTCAAAATCGGCAAAGGTGACCTCGTAAAGAGCGTTTTCCTCAAGCCCCTTAAGGCGGATGTTTTGGCTTTCGGGGGAGAACTCGCCGCCGTGATTAAAGACGAGGGCAAAGCCCTGCTGACTTTCGCTGTTTAAATAGCTGTAGGCATACCATTCGTTGACGCTTGCTGTGTTGTTTGTCAGCTCATAGACGTCGTCATAGAAAAACTTGCTCAAATTTCTCCATTCCTTTTCGCTGTCCGAAACGATTTTCCGCTCGGCGTCGGACAGCTTGTCGAGGTGAACCTGACAGGCTATGGACTGGCGGTAGGCCGAACGCATATTGTATTTGCTTGTTCTTTCGGCATACTCTCCGAATCCGGTGTTGGCGCCCGCAAAGGGGAACCAGCAGGCAAGTCCGTAGGTGCCCTGGTGCTTGGCGGGCATATCGTTATAGTTGTAATCGGTGGGGTGAAGTGCGACGGAGCGGCGCATGGTCTCAAGGTCGAGACGGTGTCCGCCCGAGGCGCAGGTATCTATCATGTTGATGTTTTCGTTTGCAAGAATGTTGTCCCACAGAGCATAGTGCCCCTGGACATAGCGGTTTTCCACGATTCCCACGCGGTCGGCCGTGTCGGCGGCCCGCCAAATGCTCAAAATGGCGCCGGTGTTGAGGTCCTCGCGATAGAAGGAAATTCCCCCCTCGTTCAAAACCTTGTTTATGCGGTCGCTCATCCAGGAAAGAGCCTCGGCGTTTCCGAGGTCAAACATACGGTATCCGTTGGGGCCGAGAGCCGTGTTGCGCTGTGCGTCATAGCCCACCATCCATTCTTTTTTGACTCCGTATTTTTCAAATTCCCCTCCCGTGAAGGAAAATGCGTTGCGTTCGGGCTCGAACCAAAGAATCGTTCCGCCCTTCATGTTAAGCTCGCTGCAGGCGTCGGAAATGGCCTTGAGACCGGTTTTATACCTTGTTCTGTCGACCTCCCAGCTTCCGACATAGCCCCAACCCTTGGTTTTTGCGTCGGGATACCAGCCTGCGTCCATCCACCAGTAATCAATGTTTACGTCATATTTGAAATAGTCCTTGATATTTTCGATTTGTTCCTCTTCGGAAAAGTCCATCATTTCCTTGGGAAGTCCCGCAATAAAGGGCTCGATGTTGGTTTTGCCGTCCTTTTTATACATATTGCAGTCGATCATCCACCGTCTCCAAAGGTTGGTGGCGCGGTCGGTGTCACGTCCGTCGTAGAGAATGACGGCGGTCAGCGGAGTCCTTGCCGTTTCGCCCGGCTTTAAATAGGAGCTGAAGGTTTCCTGCCTGCCGGAAAATTTCGTCTCATTGGCATTTTTATCGTAGCTGAAATCGTTTATCCATTGTCCCGCCCAGCTGGTCACCACAAAGGCGCCCTTGCCGCCGTATTCAAGATTGTAATAGGGAAATGCGGCTTCGGTGGAGCGGCCGTTGGTGGGCTTGAAGGAAAGGCTTTCCGACTGCTCTAAGTCAAAGGAGCGGGGGGTGTAGGGAGCGGGAGTCCCTGTTATGGCCTCGTTGTCCGAGCAGCTCGTCAGGATTATGGGGTTGTCGCCCTCGAAGGTCAGCTCGGCGGGGCTGAGGTCGGAAACCACGGGGGAGTCCTTGGCGGTCATGTTGGAGAAATAAATGACCCAGTCAAAGGCGGCATAATCTGGATAGAAAACCGTCTTAAGGGTGAATTTTATACCGCTTTTTGAGTGAAGAATTTCGGTGTCGGTGTTCTCGCTCTTGGTTGTCTCGTTTGCCTCGGTCTTTTGAGACATCATAAGAAAATCTTTGTCGGAAAAACCGACATACTCCTTGCCGTCAATGGTCATTTTGGAGGGGAAATTTGCAAGATTTTTCAGATAGTTATCATAGGTTTCTCTTGCTCTTGTCTTTTCGGCGTCGGTGGCCTCGGTCTTTCTGACCGTCGAGTCGGGCGCTGCAGTAGGCAGAGCAAGAAGGTTCGCGTTTTTACCCGAAAGGGTGAGGCTCATGTTGAGCAGCCCCTTTGCGGGGGAGGAGTCGGCAAAGACATATGCCTTCTTGCTGCCGCTTGCCTTTATGCCGGTCACGCCGTCGAAAACAAAGAGATATTCTCCCGGCGTGTAGAGGTTGTCGAAGGCGAATTTATAGTTTCCCTCCGAGTCTGCCGAGGCCTTAACCTCGCAGAGAATTCCGTTTTGCAGCGAACGGACGTAGGAATAGTTGTATTTATAAAGACGGAGAGAAACGGTTTCGCTTGCCTTTTCGGGCGTTAAGGTGACGGCGGAAAATCCGTTTCTGACGTTGAGAAGCGCTCCCACCGAGGCCTTTGCCGAAAGATTTGCGGCGGCCGAGCCGTCAAAAAGGTTTGCCTCATCAAAGCCGTAGTCCTCGGCCTTTATGAACACTCTCGGGTCGATCCAGTCGGCATAGTCGCCCTGGTTGTTTCCGTCGGCATTTTCGACTCTGAGCGCCAGCTTTTTGGCCCCTTTCGGAATTTCGGCCGAAATTTCCGCCTTTTCATTCATGGTGACGGTGCGGGTTTCGGCAATTTCTTTGCCGTCGGCAAGCACCGAGTATTTGACCGAGCCCAGCACCGAGCCCGCAATGTTTGCAAAGTCGTCGATGCCGACAACCGCATGGAAATATTCCGCACCCTCGAATTTCGTCAAATCAAAGACCGCGTCGGCGGGTGCGGCGTCCTGACCGTTGGCGGGAACTACCGAAAAACCGTTTTTGGTCTTTACGGTCTGTCCTCCCACCGAAAGGTCGGGGCAATATTTTGACACGCCCGTTTGTTTAAAGCTTTGTCCGGCGTTCGAAAGGGTGAAATTTTCCGCCGCAAGGTCATAATAGTTTTGCTTGACGATTTCAACCGTTGCCGACGCGTCTTTTCCGTCGGTCAAAACAATATCGTTAAGCCCCGAGGAAAGAGCATAGGACGGGATTTTCGCGGTAAAGCCGCCGTCGGCTGCGGCCGTTGCCGTACCGACCTTTTTGCCCTCTGCCGTGACGGTGAGCGTCGCTGCGGCTTTGGCCGTTCCCGTTATTTCTATGCCCTTGTTTCCCACCACCGTTTTGTCGGATTTTGAAAGCGGAAAGGCAATTTGAATTTCCGAAGTTTCCTTCGCGGCGGCGCCTTGATTGTCGGCCGACGCGGCAACAGAAAACATTCCCGCGGTCATAACGGCCGAAAGCGCCAGCGAAAGAAGCTTTCGAGACATACCTTTTTTCATACTTAAATCCTCCTGATTTTATTTTTCGACGGGAAAGCTTTGAATTTTCCCCACCGATTTTTGAAGAATGAGAAGCGCGTCGGTAACGCTGACTTTTCCGTCGCCGTCAACGTCTGCCGCCGCCGACTGCTCGGCGGTGAGATTTATCTTTGCCACCGAGCCCTGAAGGGTAAGCAGCGCGTCGGTCACCGAAATTTCGCCGTCGCCGTAAATTACGGCGGCCGAGACGCGTTTTATATAAATAATATCGGAATCTCCGACGCTTTGGCCGTGCTCGTTTTCGTCCAGCGTCATTGTAATGCCGACGCTCATAAGCTCGGCGCCGACGGCGGTTATTTTGTCCTCGCTGTCGGCAAAGGAAATTTTATAAATTCCGTTGGGGTCAAGCCCCTTGAGACGGATATTTTGACTCTTTTCGGCATACTCCCCGCCGCGGTTGAACACAAAGGCAAAGCCTTCTTTTTCGTCGTTTATATAGCTGTATGAATACCATTCGTTTTGCGAAACGGTGTTTTTGGTCAGCTCGTAGATGTCGCCGTAGAAATATCCGTTTATGCCCTTCCACTCGTCAATGCAGTCTTTAAGCAGCTCGACGGTTTGGCTGTCAAAGGTTTCGAGATGAACCTGACAGGCTATGGACTGGCGATAGGCGGTGCGCATGATGTATTTGTCGGTAAGAGCCTGCTTGTTTCCGAGGTAGAATATGTGGCTGTTTGTGGGGCCGGGAGCGGTGTTTTTCTCTTTGTTATATCCGGCAAGCCACTCCTTGCTGACACCGTAGGTTTCAAAGTCGTTTTCGTTCATGCGAAAGGCGTTGCGCTCCGGCTCGAACCAAAGAATTATTCGTCCCCGCATACCCGCTTTTTCGCAGGCCTCGCCGACGGCCGAAAGCTTGGTGGGGAACCGCTCGGTGTCCACCGTCCAGTTGCCTACATGAGTCCAGTTTCTTGTGTTGCCGTCCACATACCAGCCCGCGTCGATCCACCAATAATCTATGTCGACGCCGAGCTTTTCATAAAACTCGATGTTTTCGATCATGCTGTCCTCGGTTTGGTACATGACCTCTTTCGGAAGCCCCGCAACAAAAGGCTCAAGATTGGTTTTGCCGTCCTTTTTATACATATTGCAGTCGATCATCCACCGTCTCCAAAGGTTGACGGCGCGGTCGGCGGCGTTCTTGCCGTTTTGCCGGGTTTAAGATAGGAATTGAAGGTCTGCTGACGTCCCGAAAAGGAGGTGACGCCCTTTGAATATTCAAAATCGGTCTGCCATTGTCCCGCCCGGCTTGTGGTGAGAAGCACGCCTCTGTTGCCGTATTTGAAATTGTAATAGGGAAAGCCCACCTCGGTGGAGCGCCCGCTTGAGGGGCAAAAGGAAAGCGACGGGGTTTCTTCAAGCTCAAAGGAGCGGGGAATAAAGGGCGCGGTGGATTGGGTGACGGCCTCGGTGTCGCCGCAGCTTGTGAGAATAACGGGGTTTTCGCCCTCGAATTTAAGCTCGGCGGGGCTTATGTCGGTGACGGTCGGGGAATTCGCCGCGGTAATGTTTGTGAAATATATGACCCAGTCAAAGGCGGCATAATAGGGATAAAAAACCGTCTTTAAAGTAAATGTAAGACCGCTTTTATGCAAAAGCTCGATTTCGTTGTTCTCGCTTTTTGTGACCTCGTGGGTCTCGGTTTTTTGAGAGATTTTTGTAAAATCTCCGCTTGAAAAGCCGACGTATTCGCTGTCGCCTATCTTCATTTTCGACGGGAATTTTTCAAGGTCGGTTATATAGGTGCCGTAAACTTCCTTTGCCCGCGCCTTTTCGGCGTCGGTGGCCTTGTTTGACAGTGTTGGTGGTGCTCCCTCGGCAGAAGGGTCGGCAAGCGGCTCGGACGCTTTGCCCGAAAAGGCGATTTTCATGGAAAAAAGGCCTTTTTCCGCTGCGCCGTCGGCATAGATAAATCCTTTTTCGCTCCCCTTTGCCGAAATTTCGGTCACGCCGTCAAAAACAAAGAGATATTCGCCGGGACCGTAAAGGTCGTTTAAGGTGAATTTATAATTCCCCTGCCCGTCGGGGGAAAGCTTATTTCGACCGACGACTGACGCTCGGCTTCAAAAAGCCCTTCGGCCGCCGAGACCGAAAAGACTCCGCCCGCGAATATCGCCGCCGAAAGAATTGACGCAACGGCCTTTTTTAAAGCAAATTTCATCACACCGTCTCCTCGTGTCAAAGATAACCCATTTCATTATATCATTTGTGAATTTTAATTACAACGAGCCGAAAGCAAAAACGCCGCATAAAAGCGCGGCCGCCCACCGTGAATAATTGTCACATTCAAAGGGAACCGCACAAAAACAGGTCGGCAAAGCTCTCTGCAATATATATGCCGATAAAATAGTTTCCAAAAAGAAAAACCGAGCTTTTCCGAAACGGAAAAGCTCGGTTTTTATGGTGGACATTAACGGACTCGAACCGCTGACCCTTCGCACGTCAAGCGAATGCTCTACCAGCTGAGCTAAATGTCCTCGAACGCTTACGATTATACAACAAGCGGACACAAAAAGCAAGTCTTTTTTTTATTTTTTTAAAACTTTTTTTCATCGGTAATTTTCATGTAATATATGGGAAAAACGGTCCTTCGGCCGATGAGCTTTTGATAAGTAAGGGACGGGATATAAAAGCCTCCCCTGTGAGCGGTCTGCGTCAAAATCGTTGATTTTGACGGAGGGGTTGTAATGTCCAACGGATCGTTTTTTAAGAAAGCCTTGTGAAAAGGAACAATTCCTCAGTCGCTGCGCGACAGCTCCCTTTACACAAGGGAGCCGAAGGCAGCAAACCGCTGCCCCGATTACACAAGAACCCCGATTTCGGGAAAAAGCGGTGTTTTCCGAAAAACAAAACCGCCCGCAAAGCCTTTGGATCGGATTTGCGGACGGTTTTGACGGACTGTAATTCTACTGTGAAGGGCGGCAGTTTGTCTTAATTTTCAACCCTTGCGGCGGAGGAATCGCTGCCGTTTATGGTGACGGCGAAAAGGTCGCCGTTTTGGTCATGATAGTAGAGCTGACCGCCGGCATAGAAAAGGTCGGCGGCATCGGGCGCCGAGATGAGCGCAACATCCTCTTCCGAACGTTCGCGCTCGCTTTCAAGGTTCTTTTGATGAATTGTACCGGCTCCGTCAAGGTAAAAGAGCACGCCGCGGCCGCTTGTGTCGGTGGTGAAAGCAAAGACCGAGCCCATGACTTCGTTAAAGTTAAGCCCCACGTCGACCCCCGAGACCACCGAGGAAATTCTCTTGATTTTGCCGTCGGTGCAATAGTAAAGGTCGTCGAGAGTATAGCAGAAGTTGTCGACTTTGCCGTCTGCAAGGTCGGTTTTGCCGGTGCCGTCGGAGGCGATTTTATGTATGCCGCCGTCGTCGGAATAGACGACCACGCGGTTGTCGGCGGTAAAGCCGTCGATACAGCCGTCGGACAGCTTTGTCAGCATTTTGCCGTCGTTTCTCATTTTATAGAGATAAAAATCCTGCCCGACAAAATAAATCCAGTTGCCGTTGAGACTCATTTTCCGAACGCCGGTGACGTCGCCCACCGTTTCGCTGACCGTGCCGAAATAGGTGGTCTTTTTAATGTCTCCGCCGTCGATAAAATAGAGAAAGCCGTCGAGCGGGTTAAGAAAGCTGACATTGCCCTCGTATATGACCGTCGTCTCGCCGTTTTCCCGCGAAATTCTTCCGAGATCTCCGCTTTTTGTGCGGTAGAAAATATAATCGTCGGTCTCGGTGACAAGCCCGCCGTAGGAAAGGTTGGAGGACAGCGTGGCGGGGGCGAGGGTGCCGGGGTCATAGGGCATAATGAGCATTGTGCCGATAATGACGGCGGCGATGACGACCGCAAGCCCCACAAAGAGGGCCGCGGTCTTTTTTGCGCTTTTAACATCGTTTTTGTGATCGGACATAAATATCTCCTATTCGGAAAACTCGGCCGAGCGGCGGAGTATAAATTCGGTTCCCTTTTCGAAAAGCTCGGTGCCGAGGGCTTCAAGAGTCTTGTCGCCGGGTCTTTCGCATATAAGAGCAAAGGTTTTGCCCATTTCGGTTTCGGCGTCGCCTACCCCTCTGACTGCGAGGTAGTAGAAGGAAAGCGCGGTGGAATAGTTGCCCTCGGGACCGAAGGTTTCGGGAGTCAGCCGCTCCATTTCGGTCTGGCAGGCGTTGATGACGGTGCGGGCGATGATGTTGCTCTGAAGATAGCGCTCGCTGCCCACCGTTATCGAGAAAAGCAGCAGCAGCCTGCAATGTATGAGCAGCCGCTCGTCGGTGTCCTTCAGAATTTCAAATTCATCCTCGCAGCGGCATATTTTGGAGGCGGCAGACCTTCCCACAAGCTTTGCAAGAGCAAGCTTTCCGTCCTCGTCGGCCTCCTCAAGCTGCTCGAGGATCTGCGCCTTTTGGCAATCGGGACTGATTTCCGGAGCCTTTTCACCGGCGATTTTCATGTCGCCGTCTCCCTCGAAGAGGGGATTTTTGTTTTCGGTCATGCAAACACCTCTTTCAATTTAATTATCGGTCATATAAGCGCGGATATACTGCTTACGAATTTGTCAAGTCCCGTGGACAGCACCGAAAAGCTTCCCTGGCCGTTGAGGCTGATGAAATAGCGGCGGTCGGAGAGGGGCGAAAATCTCACGGTGTCGGTGCCGGGATAGTCGCGGTAGGTAAATGATACCGTGACATAGGGGCTGTCGGCGTCCTTTGCTCCGTCGGCCTTTTCAAAGGTGGAGATCGAAAGGAAGTCGGCATAGGCCTGTCTGAAGGCGGCGGTGTCCACCGTCTTGCTTCCCGCCGTGACGGTCAAATCGCTGTCGTCGTCGGGATTGAAGGCAAGATTAAAGGTGGTGGAAACGCCGTCCTTTGTAAAGGTGACGGTCTTGAGCTTTGTGATGTTGCAGCTGTACACCGTTTTGGAGGCATAATCGTCGGCTTTGGTAAAGAGAGCCGAAACAAGACTTTCCTCCACAAGGAATATGGCGGGATTTCCCTTTATCATGACTGCATAATAGGAGTTTTCTCCCGAGTCGTCGGAAATTTTGTTGCCTATATTTATTGTATAATTCTTATTTTTAACGGTGTAGGAAACGCTGACGGCGGGGTTTTTAAGCCCATATGACTCGGTCTGTGAAACCGAGGGTGAAATAACGGCGCAGCTGTTTGCCGAAAGTCCGTCGGCAAGGGGCTTGAGCAGCGCGGTCATTTTGTCGGTGTCGACATTCTGAGTTATGGGGGCGGTCATCATGTAAATGCTGTTGTGAGGGGGAACCTCCACGTCAACATTTGTGAAGCGAATGGTGTTTTCGAAATTTGTGCCGGTGATGACCAGGTCGTCGAAATAGGAAAGCTCGCCGTTTAAGAAATATTTGTCGGCAATTTCGTCGCCGGTCTCGGTGTAGGTGGTTTCGTCCTCAATCGCCTTTATTATGTCGGTCTGAACAAAATAGGTCAGATCCTTTTCAAGGAAGTTGCAAAGACCCTGCTCAATGCGGTAAATGCGGTTGTCGGTTTTAAGCTCGTCGGAATTTCCCGCGCTGTGCTCGTCGATGGTGATGAAGCGGTCGGTGCCGGTAGGGGTCTGATCGCCGCAGTAAATGGTGTATTCCGAGCCGTCGGTAAAGCTTACCTTGATAGAGGATTTGGGGCTGTCAAGGCCGCATTCCTCGAGATAGGTCTTGCCGCCCTGGGGAATTTCGTCGTCCTTGTTTTCGGCATAAATGCTGGCATAGGAGGGGGCAAGCGCCTCGCCGAGAATAAAGGAAACGCGGGTGTCGTTAAATTCAATGCCCGAAATATTTGTCTTTTCGGCGGCGTTTATCTTCCAAATCGTTGTGTCCTTTTCGGTTTCCTCACCCGTCACCGAGTCGGTGGAGGTGGTTTTGCCGACGGTGGGGACAATGGCAAAGGTGTCGTGCTCGTTTTTGACCACAACGTTCGTTATGGGTCCCATTTTAAGGTCGTCGGTTTTGGTGGCCGAATAGGAATAGTCGCCGAGATTGAAAATTTCGGTGGTCTCGGTTTCGGAGGTCTCATCCGAAGAAACCTCGTCGGTCACGTCGTCCTTTCCCCAAAGCTTTGTCGCCCCGAAGGCGGCGGCGCCGAGAGCAACGCAGACGGCAAGGGCAATAATCGTGTTGACCGTGCGCTTTGAAATTCTGCGTTTTTTGGGCTGCTTTTCGGGAACGGCGGCGGGCGCGTCGAAAATGCTGGTATATTCCTCGTCCTTTGGGCGTCTGCCCTTTGACGGGACCTTGTTTTCGGGATTCTTTTCGTCCATAGTTTGCTCCTTAAATCAGGTTCTCTTGCGGCGGCGGTTCCAGATGATGATGCCGGCCGCGATAAGTCCCACCGGGATAATTCCCACAAAGACGATATACATGACGGTGGGGGCGCTGTTGTTTATAAGCTGGCTTGAAAAGCTGTTGGCGCTGATGACCTTGGGAGAGATGTTGACGGTTTCGGTGGTCTCGTTTGCGCCGGAAATGCCGTTGAAGATGTTGAGCGTGAGGGTGGAGTTGTAAATCGAATCGGCCGACAGAATCTGTTGATTGAGGAAATAGGTTCCTCCGAAATAGACGACGTGAGACTCGTCGGTTTTTTCGCCGTCTCCCTTGCTGTCATAGGCCGAACCCATGAGAATAAGGTCAAAGGGACCGCTTTCGGTGGCCTCTGCCGCCTTCCAATTTTGGTCGGCGTCGACGGGGCGGCCGACGGTGGTGTCATAGGAGGTCACGATTTGTGTGGTGTAGCGGCGGCTTTCGGTCTCGAAGGTGCGGCGGGCAAGACGGTAGACGTCGGGGTAAATAACGGTGCTTGCCGCATCATAGTTTGAGGTATAGTCGCTGTCGGCGGGCTGAGAAACAAGATAGCTGGGGGAGGAATAGTAGTTTGTCTCGTCATATCCCACAAGCGGGAGAACGCCGATGCCCCATTCCGACAGGAATTGCTCGAGATTGGGAAGCTCGGGCTGAGCCGCCGAGGCGACATAAATGAGGTTTTTGCCGTAGCTTCCGCCGTTTATAAGGAAGTTTGAAAGCTTGGTGATTTCGTCGGCGGTATAGTCCTCGGTGGGCTGATAAATCAGCACAAAGGGAGCGTCTTCGGGAATTTCGTCGGTGAGCGGGTTTGCGATGTCGGTAAATGTGTAGTTGTTTTTGGAAAGCAGGCTTTTGAGTCCCGCAAGTTCGGAATTCTCGCCGTTGGCGGTCTGGGCTCCGTGGTTGCCGAGCACGGCTATTTCGACCGAGCTTTCGGAGGTGACGGTGTATATGGCCGAGGTCATCTCGGTGGCAAGATTGGAGCCGGTGAGGTTGTTGTAATAGGTGGAGCCGTACATTGCAAGCTGGCTGTAAAGCGACTGGTTGACCTCGGTGGAGAAGATGTCGGTCATTTTGATTATGCGATAGCGTTCATTGTCCTCGCCGCTTTCGGTTTTGTGGGTGCAGGAGACGATTATGTCGCCGTAGGCGAGGTTGTCGCCGGAATATTTGTTCTTTATTTCGGAAAAATCGGTGACCGAGTTGGGGTCGCGGAATTCCACCGAAATTTTGTTGTTGATTGCGGGGAAGGATTTGACGAAAAGCAGCGTCTGACGGGCATATTTGCTGTACATGGTTGTGACGTCGTCGCTGCTGACGTTGAGCCCGCAGTTCTGAACCATGGCGTTGACATAGGTGCTGCCTTCAAAGTCGTCCTCGGGGGCGCATACGGTGACCTTTATGTCGCTTGAAACGTTTTTGACATATTGCTCGTATTCGCCGTCGAGATTTATGGTATAGTCGCTGTTTGCGGTCAGGTCGACCGAAAAGGGGAAACGGTCGTTTATTGTGGTGACGATGACGTTAAGCAAAATTGCGATGATAATTGCGGCGATCACGGTGACTATCGCCATGCCGCCTCTTTTAAAGGCTTTGGAATTTGTTTTCATGTTTTGTCCCTCCTATCAGGCGTAGCGTCTGCGGTCGATGGCCGTTATGCAGAAAAAGATGAAGAGGGCGGCCAGACTGAGAAAGAAGAAAATATCCGAATAGTTGAGGGTACCCTTTGTGAAGTTGGAAAAACGGTCGAGAATGGACATTCCCTCGAATATCTTGACGGTATATTTCGCAAAGGTGTTGGACATCTGCCCGAGGAAGGTGACGACAAAGCTCGGAATAAGAACGAGGCCGAGCTCGGCGGCATAGGTCGCCACGGCGACCACAACCTGCACCTCGGTGAGGGTGGAAAGGAACATTCCCATGGCGATAAGGGCGGCGCCGAAAACGAGAATTCCGATGAAGTTGCCGAAAAAGACCATCCAGTCGGGAGTTACATAAAATGTGATGATTATCTGATAAACAAGGGTGATGGCCACGGCAATCGCGTAAACCGCAAAGGCGGCAAAAAACTTGCCCAGTACCACCGAGGTTATCTTGACCGGCGCCGTCATGACAAGCTGGTCGGCCTTTTGGTGGCGTTCCTCGCTGAAAAGGCGCATGGTCAGAATGGGGATGATGATAAGGGCGCAAAGGAAGAGCCCCGGTGAGAAAATTCCCGAGAGGTCGGGCTGGCCCGCCTCAAAATATACCGCGAAAAGCAGTCCGGAAATTATATAAAATATGGCGAGAACCGCAAACCCGATGGGGGAGGTGAAGTAGGAGCGGAATTCTCTTTTAAATATTGCTTTCATTATTCTGCGACCTCCTTGTCGGTTACGGTTCTGTGCTCCGAGAAGGCCTTCATAAGGCTTTCGGGGGGCTCGTTTATCATGCGAAGGAAAATGTCCTCGAGCGAGAGGGCGTCGGTGTTAAGGCGGGTCACGGGCCAGCCGTTTTTGAGCATTTCCTTTGAAATTTCCACCGTAAGGTCGGTCTTGACGTCGGGCTCGATTTTAAAATCGGTGGCTTCGCCAGAGGTGCCGGTGACGGTTATTTTGCCGATGCCGGGAATGAGCGAGAGACGGTCGAGAATTTCTCTTGCGGGACCGATGGCCGACAGGCGTATGCAAAGGCTGTCGGAAATGCGTGCCGAAAGATTTGCGGGGGTGTCGTCGGCGATGATGATGCCTTGATTTATTATAATGATGCGCTTGCAGACCGCCTGAATTTCCGAAAGAATGTGGGAGCTCAGAATGACGGTGTGGGTCTTTCCGAGCTTGTGAATAAGCTCTCTGATTTCAATGATCTGCGACGGGTCGAGGCCGACAGTGGGCTCGTCGAGAATGAGCACGTCGGGATTTCCCACAAGAGCCTGGGCGATACCCACCCTCTGGCGGTAGCCCTTGGAAAGATTGCGTATGAGGCGGTTTTTAACGTCCTCGATTTTGACAAGCTTGCGGATTTCGGCAAGGTGGGGATTTCTCGGAAGTTTGGTTTTTTTCAAATCATAAACAAAATTGAGATATTCGTCCACCGTCATGCCGGGGAAAAGCGGCGGCTGCTCGGGCAGATATCCGATGTGCCGTTTGGCCTCCTCGGGCTGCTCGAAAATGTCATAACCGTTGACCGAAACCGAGCCGGAAGTGGCCGAAAGGTAGCCGGTTATGATGTTCATGGTGGTGGATTTACCTGCGCCGTTGGGTCCGAGGAAGCCCACGACCTCACCGTCGTTTATGGTGAAGTCGGCGTTTTTGACCGCCTCGAAGTTCCCGTATTTTTTGGTCAGGTTTTTTACTTCTATCATTGCGTTCCCTCCAAAAATCGGAATAGTCCGAATACTATTTTAATTTGTAAAGATGAATATTGTTTAAACTTTTGATAAATTAAAGAAAATTTTTGTGCTGTTTTTTGAATTTGAATGTAATATCGGCACATGATGTGCATATAATATTGACAGATACAATATGTTGTGGTACACTTAAATTGAAGAAAATGAAGTGCAACCAAGCTAAATCCCATTAAAGGGACAGCCGATCCGGTATATTAAAGAGGCGAAAGGGGAAATGACAAATGCTCGGAGTAATTTTGCTTTACATCATGATACAAATGTGGATTTTCGACGCCGACAAAAAAGACCGCAAAAAGACCGACGGAAAAATCAAGGTCAAAAGATATGCCGACGGCTGGGAGGTTTATTCAAACTCCGAGGCGTCATAAAATCAAAGCCGAACGCCTGTCGGGCTTTGCGGCTTTAAGAGAAAGGAAAGAGAAGGGAGCCCTTCTCTTTTTTTATATGATTCCCTTTGCGAATTCCTCGGCCGAGAAGGGAATAAGGTCGTCTATACCCTCTCCCACGCCCACAAGCTTTACGGGAATTCCCAGCTCCTCTTTTATGGAAAGCACCATGCCGCCCTTTGCCGTGCCGTCGAGCTTGGTGAGCACAATGCCGGTTATGCCCGCGGCCGCGGCGAATTCCTTGGCTTGGTTCATGGCGTTTTGGCCGGTGGTGGCATCGATGACGAGAAGGGTCTCGCGGTCGGCGTCGGGAAGCTCGCGGTCGATAATGCGGGAAATCTTGTTAAGCTCGTCCATGAGTCCCTTTTTGTTGTGAAGTCGGCCCGCCGTGTCGCAGATAATAAGGTCGCAGTCTCTCGCCTTTGCGGCCGAGATGGTGTCGAAAACCACGGCGGCGGGGTCGGCGCCCTCCTTTTGCTTTATCATGGGAACATCGGCGCGGTTTGCCCACACCTCAAGCTGCTCTATGGCGGCGGCGCGGAAGGTGTCGGCGGCGCCGAGAATGACCTTTTTGCCCTCGTTTTTATATCTCAGCGCCATTTTGCCGATGGTGGTGGTTTTGCCGGCGCCGTTTACGCCGATCATGACTATGACCGACGGCTTGGTGTCGATTTTAACCGGCTGACCGTCGGCAAGCATTTCGGTGATGATCTCCCTGAGCATTTCCTTTATGTCCTCGGGGTTTTCGGTGCGCGCGGCCTTGACCTTTTTGCGAAGTTCGTCGCAGATTTTCTCGGAGGTGTTGACCGAAATGTCGGACATTATGAGTATTTCCTCAAGCTCCTCGAAAAGCTCGTCGTCGATTTTTGTAAAGACCGAAAGCATTCCGTCGAGAGCGGAGGAAAGAGAGTTTTTGGTCTTTTTAAGACCCTGTGCTATTTTGCTGAAAAAACTCATCGGTTGTATTCCTTCCCTTCAAGTTTAAGAATTTTTGAAACGCCCTTTTCCTGCATGGTGACGCCGTAAAGCACGTCGGCTTCCTCCATGGTTCCGCGGCGGTGGGTCACCACGATAAACTGGGTGTCGTTGCACATTTTTCGCATATAGTTTGCAAATCTGTCCACGTTGACGTCGTCAAGCGCCGATTCCACCTCGTCGAGCATACAGAAGGGCGGCGGCGCAACCTTCATCATGGCAAAGTATATCGCCAGCGCCACAATGGACTTTTCGCCGCCCGACAGCTGCTCTATGGTGGAGACGTTTTTGCCGGGAGGCTGGACCTTTATTTCGATGCCGGAATTAAGCACGTCGGCGGGGTCGGACAGCACAAGATGAGCCGTGCCGCCGCCGAAAAGCTCCACAAATGTGGCCGAAAAATTCTTGTTTATAAGGGTGAATTTTTCGTTAAAGGCGGTCTGCATACTGCCGATAAGCTCGGAAATGAGCCGCTCAAGCTCGGATTTTGCGTTTTCCACGTCGGAAAGCTGAGCTTTCATGAATTCATATCGCTCGGAAACCTCGGCATATTCGTCTATGGCTTCAAGATTTATGCTGCCGAGCGCCTTGATTTTGCCGCGAATTTCCCGCAGACGTTTGTCGGCGGCGGGAATGTCGGCTATTTCAATGCCGAGCGCCTCGGCGGCGCTGACCGTCAGCTCATATTTGTCAAAGAGCTTGGAAACCACCGTCTCCTGCTCCTTTTGCATGTTGTCCCGCCGCTCGGTGAGCCTTGTGACCTCGCTTGAAAGCCGTTCCTTTTGCGCCGAAAGGTCTCTTTCTTCGGCGGTGAGCTTTGAAATTTCGGCCTCAAGCTCGGTGCGTTCCTTAAGCTTTTGCTCGGTGCGCTCCTTTGCCGACGCAGCCTTGTCCCGCAGCTCGGCAATGTCGGAACGAAGCTTTTCGGCTTGGAGATTTTCCTCCTCGTTTGCCTTCAAAAGCTCGGCAATGCGGTTTTCGGTGGCGGTTTTGGCGTTTGCGGCGTCGTTTTTTCTCGCCTTGACCGATTCGATACTCATTTTGACCGTTTCAGCCTCGTTTTCAAGGGAAAGAACGGTCACCCGAACGGCCGAATTGTCCATGAGCAGCTTTTCCCGCCGCTTTGAAAGCTCTTCCGAGTCCTTTTCAAGAATGTCAAGCTCGGATTGCTTTTCTTCAAGCTCGGCCTTGAGAAAATTTATCGCCTCGTCGGCGTCGCCGGCCGACTTTTTCAGCTCGGCTATGCGGCTTTTGGATGAAAGCTGTTCGGATTTGAGCCGCTCGAGGGCGGCCTTTTCGCTTTGAAGATTTTGCTCAACCCGCTTAAGCTCGGAAAGAACGCGGATTTTGTCCTCGTTTGCGGTGGCTTTTTCGGCCTTTGCCCCTTCAAGAGCGGCGAGCCGTGACGACAGCTCGGCCGAAAGTTTTTGCTTTTGCTCGGCCTTTTCGGCGAGCTTTTTGTGAATTTCGGCCGCTTTGGTTTTAAGCTTTTCGATTTCGGAGGAACGGGAAAGCAGACCTGCCGAACGGCTGAAGGAACCGCCGGTCAGCGAACCGCCCGCGTTCATGACCTGTCCGTCGAGGGTGACTATGCGGAATTTGTGCCCGTATTTTTTGGCAATGGCGGCGGCGCTGTCAAGATCCTCCGCAACGCCTATGCCTCCGAGAAGATAGGAAAAAATTTCCCTGTATTCGGGCGCAAAGGAAACAAGACTGTCGGCCGCTCCCAAAAACCCGGGGCAGGAATCGATTCCCGGTGCCGAAAGCTTTCTTCCCTTTATGTTGTCAAGAGGCAGAAATGTGGCTCTGCCCATGCGGTTTTGTTTTAAAAAGGAAATGGCGCGCTTTGCGTCGGCTTCCCGTTCGGTGACGATATTTTGAAGCGCTCCGCCGAGCGCCGTTTCCACCGCGACGGAATATTTTTCATCCACCGAAACAAGCCGCGAAACCGGACCTTTTATGCCGGAAATGTGACCCTTTTCGGCCTCGCGCATGACCGTTTTGACGGTGTTGTTAAAGCCGTCGAGCGACCGCTCCATGTCGGAAAGAATTTTTGCGCGGCGCAGCATTTCTCCCTCGTCGAGGGTGAGCTTTTGTATTTCGTCGGAAATGCCGTCAAGCTTTGATCGGGCCGAATTTATCAGCATTTCGGCGCCCTTTTCGGCGTTTTCGCACTCGCTTATTTTGGCGTCGCAGTTTTCAAGGTCGCAGCCCAGCGCCTTTTTCTCGGCTTCGGCCTCGGAAATAAGCGCCTGCCGTTCCGAAAGCCCGTCCTCGAGGGCGCTGCCCCGATTTTCGATTTCCGAAAGAGAGGACATGGCTGTCACGCTTTTAATGCTTGTTTCGGATATGCTTTGTCCCAGCACGGCGATTTGAGAACGAACCGACTCGAGCTTTTGCTCGCTCTGCCCGAGACTTTTAAGCAGCTCCTCAAGCTTTGCAGCGGAGTTTTCGAGAGAAAGACGGCCTTCCTTTATCTGCCGCTCCTTGTTTTCAAGCGCGGCGGTCTTTTCGGCAAGCTCGCTGTCGAGGGCGGCGTCCCGCACATCGGTCGAAAGCTCGTCCCGAAGGCGGTTTATGTTTTCGGTGTTGTGGAAAATGTTGTTTTGGCAGACGGCAATTTGACCCTCAATTCGGGCGGCGGCCTCCTCGCTTTCGGAAACGCTGCGGCGCAAGGCGTCCATCTGAACGGTTAAAAGACGAGTTTTGGAGCCGGAGGAGTCAAGCAGGTCGATTATGTCGTCTATGCGGTCCCTCGCCTTTTCATAGTCGGCGCGGGCAATGTCGATTTTTCTGGTTTGATTTCGCAGGCTGTCCTTGATTTTTTCAAGGTTTATGAGCCAAAGCCCCACCTCAAGCTCCTTGCACTCTCCCGAAAGCTCGAGAAACTGTTTGGCCTTTTTGCATTGCTGCTCGAGAGGCCCCACTCGAAGGGTCAGCTCCTGCATGATGTCGCGGAGGCGTACAAGGTTGTCCTCGGTGGCCGACAGCTTGCGTTCGGCCTCGGTTTTCCGATAGCGGAAACGGGAAATTCCCGCCGCCTCTTCAAACATTTCCCGTCGGTCGTCGGATTTTTTCGAGACAATGTCGCTGATTTTTCCCTGCCCGATCATGGAATAGCCGTCCCGCCCGAGTCCCGTGTCCATAAAAAGCTCGTTGATGTCCTTAAGGCGGACGGCGGCATGGTTTATTCTGTATTCGCTCTCTCCCGAGCGATAATAACGGCGGGTTATAAAGACCTCGTCGCTGTCGCAGTTTAAGGCGCGGTCGGTGTTGTCAAGACAGAGGGTGACCTGCGCCATGCCCTGAGGGCGGCGGGAGGCGGTGCCGTTAAAAACCACGTCCTCGGATTTTTCTCCTCTGAGCTGTTTGTTCGACTGCTCGCCCAGCACCCAGCGTATGGCGTCGGAAATGTTGCTTTTTCCGCTGCCGTTGGGGCCGACGACTCCGGTTATTCCTTTTTCGAATTTGAGAGTTGTTTTGTCGGGAAAGGACTTAAAGCCCTGTGCTTCCAAAGATTTTAAAAACAATCCGTCAACTCCTTTTCCGCAATGACCCGAAATTTTTCAAGGCCGTCGCGGGGCTTTATTTTACATCGGCAGCCCAGATTTTCAAGTTCCTTTAAATTGCATTTGGACTGCCCCGTCATTTTTGAAATTTCGCTTTTTGCCACATAAAGGGTGAAATCCCCCTTTTGCCCTCCGAGGGCGGCAACGGCCTTTTTAAGATATATTTTGCCCTCGCAAAGCTCCCTGAAGGCGGGGTGATAAGGCCCCGCGGCATAGGAGCTTTCCACCTCTTTTGAGGCGTGAAGACCAAGCTTTATGACTTTAATGCCCCTGTGCTCGAAAAATTCAAGCAGCTCGGCGCATAAAGACACCGTTTCGTCAAGGGAGGTGGGAGAATATTTCCCCGATTTGTAAAGACGGCAAAGCAGGGTGTTTTCAAGGGTGACTGCGGGGTAGATTCTGACCGTGTCGGGACAAAGAAAAGCAAGCCTTTGCGCCGTTTTTATGTCCTTTTCCCTGTTGCTTGCGTAAAGCCCGGTCATCATCTGAAGCCCCAACTCAAAGCCGCGGGATTTTATCAGCTCCGCCGCGCTTTCGACCTGCTCGGCCGTGTGCCCTCTCAGGTTTTTTTCGAGAACGTCATTATCCATACTTTGGGCTCCGAGCTCGACGGCGCAAACGCCGCGGCTCTCCAAAGCATCGAGAATTTCGTCATCTATGGCGTCGGGGCGGGTGGACACCCTTATCCCCTTCACCCTTCCGCTTTTTACAAAGGGAAAGGCCGCGTCAAGCAGCTCGGTCATGTATGCCCTGTCTATGGCGGTGAAGCTGCCTCCGAAAAAGGCAATTTCGGTTGACTTCGGGTCATTTATATACTCAAGCCCCTTTTCGACGGTAGCCGTCACATCGGCGGCCGAGGGCAGACTGTGCTTTCCCGTTATGGCGTTTTGATCGCAAAAGCTGCATTTGTGGGGACAGCCCGAATGGGGCACGAAAATCGAGATGTTTGCGCTCATTTTATAATGCCCATGAGCTTTAAGGCCTGTTCGGCGGCGGCCTGTTCGGCGTCCTTTTTGCTGTGGCCCGTGCCGGTTCCCACAAGATTGGAATTTATTCTGACCTCGACCGTGAACCGCTTGTCGTGGTCGGGACCCTGTTCGCCCACAAGAGTATATATGAGCTTGTCCTCGGGATTATGCTGAATGACCTCCTGCAAATGGGTCTTGAAATCCTTCTCCACGGCGCCGAGATGCTTGTCGAGAGAGGGCACCACAAAGGAAAGCACAAATTCTCTCGCAGGCTCCATTCCGCCGTCGAGATAGATTGCGGCGATAAGCGCCTCGAAGGCGTCGGCAATAATGCTCGAGCGGTCGCGTCCGCCGGTGCGCTCCTCCCCGTGGGAAAGCAGCAGATGTTCGCCGAGTCCCAGCTTCCTTGAAAACTCGGACAGCGCCTTTTCACAAACCGCCGAGGCTCGGATTCTCGTCAGCTTTCCTTCCGGGAGCTTTGGAAAGGACTTGTAAAGAAAGTCCGAAACCACCACCGAAAGCACCGAATCCCCGAGAAATTCAAGCCGTTCGTTGCACATTTCGGGGTGTCGGGTCTCGTGGGCATAGGACGAATGGGTCAGGGCGTTTTCAAGCAGCTTTTTGTCCTTGAATGTATAGTTTATTTTCTGTTCAAGCGTTTTCATCGCCGTCATCAGCCTTCCTGTTTTGATAAAATTCCGAAATGGCGGCCACGGCGCCCGAGGAGGCAAAGGCGTTTGCCTGTCTTATTGCGTTTTTAAAGGCGCGCTCGTTGGAACTGCCGTGAGCCTTTATGACCGGTTTTTTCAGACCGAGAAGAGGCGCTCCCCCGACTTCGGAATAGTCCATAAGCTTTTTCATGCTTTTAAGATTTTTCTTGACCATAAGCGCCGCAAGCTTTGAAAGGGTTCCCTTGACAAAGGCCTGTTTTATGAGGCCGTAGAAGGAAAGCGCCACACCCTCCGACATTTTGAGCACGATGTTGCCCGAAAAGCCGTCGGTGACGAGCACGTCGCATTTGTCGGCCATGACGTCTCTCGCCTCGATGTTTCCCACAAAATTAAGCCCGGACTCTTTAAGCAGCTTATAGGTCTCCACACGGAGCTTGTCGCCCTTCGTGTCCTCGGTTCCGTTGTTGAGAAGTCCCACCCGGGGGTTTTTCACTCCCATGGAAAGCTCCATGTATTTCGAGCCCATGACTCCGAAGGAAAGCAGCATTTCGGGGCGGCAGTCGGCATTTGCGCCCGCGTCCACAAGAAGAAATCTCGATTTTGGCGTCGGCATCATGGTGGCGATTGCCGGGCGTTTTACGCCCTTGATGCGTTTGGTTATAAAGGTGCCTCCGACGGCTATGGCGCCGGTGCTTCCCGCCGACACAAAGGCGTCGCCCTTTCCCTCGGCAAGGGCGCGAAGTCCCACGGCAAGGGAGGTGTCGGAATTTTCTTTGAGCACCGAGGTGGGCTCGGCGTGCATATCAAACACCCGCGGAGCGTTAAGTATCTCCATTCCCACAAGGGAGATGTCGTTTTGAATGGCGACCCGATGAATTTCGGCCTCGTTTCCGCAAAGGATTATGCCGACGCCGTATTCCTTAACGGCAAGGGCGGCTCCCTTGAGGGCGGCGAGAGGGGCGTTGTCCCCTCCGAAGGCGTCAACGATAATTTTGTTGGGCATAAATTTCTTCCTTTCTTACTGCTCTCCCGCCTTGAGCTTTTCGGCTCGGTCGGCGGTTATGAGCGGGTCGATGACCTGATCGAGGTCGCCGTTTAAAATCTGCTCGAGATGATAAAGGGTCAGTCCTATGCGGTGGTCGGAAACGCGGCTTTGAGGATAATTATAGGTGCGTATGCGCTCCGAGCGGTCGCCGGTTCCCACCTGTGAGCGGCGCTCGCTGGCAATTTTGCTTTCCTGCTCCCGCTGCTTTGCCTCAAAAAGGCGGGAACGCAGAACCTTCATGGCCTTTTCGCGGTTTTTGTGCTGGCTGCGCTCGTCCTGACATTCCACGATAAGCCCGGTGGGAAGGTGGGTTATGCGAATGGCCGATTCGGTTTTGTTTATGTGCTGTCCGCCGGCACCCGACGAACGGAAGGTGTCGATTTGAAGATCGGCGGGGTTTATGTCGATTTCCACGTCCTCGGCCTCGGGAAGAACCGCCACCGTGACGGTGGAGGTGTGAATACGGCCCTGGGTCTCGGTTTCGGGAACCCGCTGAACGCGATGGACGCCGCTTTCGAATTTAAGGCGGGAATAGGCTCCCTCGCCGTTTATCATAAAGCTGATTTCCTTGTATCCTCCAAGCTCGGTTTCGTTTACGTTTATTATTTCGGTTTTCCAGCCCTTGCTTTCGGCATACATGGAATACATACGGAAAAGACTTCCCGCAAAAAGCGCCGCCTCTTCCCCTCCCGCTCCGCCGCGGATTTCCACAATAACGTTGCGGTCGTCGTTTGGGTCGGTGGGGAGAAGGAGGATTTTAAGCTGCTCCGACAGCTGCTCGATTTGTTCCTTCGCCGTTTTAAGCTCCTCCTCGGCAAGCTCTTTAAGCTCTTTGTCCCCGCTGTCAAGCAGCTCCTTTGCGTCGTTTTCGTCGCTTTGAGCCTTTTTAAGAGCGCGGAAGGTATCGACAATGGGGGTCAGCCTTTTGTATTCCTTCATCAGCTTTGTATAATTCTCCTGATTGCTGACCACGTCCGGGTCCTGAAGCTGTTCCGAAAGGCCGTCAAAATGCTTTTCTATTTCCAAAAGTTTTTCAAACATAATTACTCCTTGTTTTGCTCAAGAATTTTTTTGACCGCCCGTTCGGCGGCGGCACGGGGAAGCATGATTTCACGGCCGCATTTTTCGCATTTGAGTTTTACGTCCATCCCCGTCCTCGTGATAAGGAAAATATCGCCTGTGCAGGGGTGCTTTTTCTTCATCTTGACCCGTGTTCCCACGTCCAAATTCACAGGATCACCCTTTACATACAAAAATTCATTTTATTATAACACATATTATAAATAAAGGCAAATGTTTTTTACCGTGCAAAGCGGCGGAACCCGACGCACTTTTCGGCACGGTCAAAGCCAAAAACAAAAAGCTCCCCGCCGCCCTTTTGAAAAAGGCAAAACGGAGAGCGTTAAATTTTCGAAATAAGCTTAAAACGGCTTCTGCCGGCTTAAAGGCCGGGGGAAAACCAATTCCACGCGTGCCAAAATTCAAGGCTTCCCGCCGAAAAGGCACACACAACATAGGACAGCACGAAAAGGGCGGCGAAAAGTATAAGTGCGATAAGGGCGGTGCTGCGAAGGCGGCGCTTTTTGGCGGCCGAAAACTGCGGGTCTATGGCAAGAGCGGGGAGAAGGGCGCCGCCAGACGCCGAGGCGAGGGCGTTCTTTTGAAAGCGTGAAAATGCGCGGACAAGCTGGCGCAAAAAGGCTCCGTAATACACGCAGCCCGCAAAGCTGAGCAGGGCGAGAGCGGCAAGGGCAAGGGCGAGAATTACGCCGCAGTAATAGGGCATAGAGGGAATAATTCCGAAAATGTCAAGCCGTCCCAAAAGGCCGACGCAAACCCCGGCAAAGGAAATTCCCGCCGCCGCCATAACAAGCTCAAAGGCGGCAAGCAGTATGAAAAACAGTCCTGCGAATATGTCGGCAAAGCACAGCCCTATTACCGTAAAGACCTTGTTTTGCCTTCCCTCGGGGCGCCGCTTTCGCCGAGCTGGGAGGCAAGCGCGGCGGGGTCGCCGAGTCTCGCGGCAATCTCCTCTTCGGAATACCCGTCGGACATTTTAAAGGTAAAATGCTTCTCATATTCATCGATTATGTCTAAAGCGTCGGGAATGTTTTTCTTTTTAAGTTCGCCCGAAAGTATTGTCATAAATTCATTCTTTGTCATTGTTTTCATCCTCCAATAAAGTTTCCACCGCCTTGGCGAATTTCAGATATTCGGCTTTGTCGTTTTGATAGGTTTCCCGACCGAGGTCGGTGAGCTTGTAGTATTTACGGGGCGGACCGCCGCTTTCCTCCTGAAGATAGGTGGTCAGCAGACCCTCGTTTTTCAGCTTTCTGAGCAGGGGATAGACCGTTCCGTCGGCCACGTCGATGTGACCCGACAAAAAGTCGGATATTTCATATCCGTAGCAGTCCCGCCTGTGCAGCAGCGACAGCACGCAAAGGTCAAGCACACCTTTTTTGTATTGACTGTTCATATGAAACTCCTTTCGTTAAGTATCCGTTGATTAAGATAAAACATAAACTTACGGGCAAACAACTCAAACTGCGGCGATTGATAAATCAGAGACTTATTCGCAAACTTACAATCCCTCAGTCAGCTGCGCTGACAGCTCCCTTTACACAAGGGAGCCGAAAATACCGAACCGCGGTCGTTTACATCTGGGAGCCTAAACTTCGCGGAGAGGTCGATTTCAGTCTTTACACAAGGGAGCCGACGGTACGCAAAAATTTCTTTTCATTTTTCACAAGGTCGCCGAGACTAAGAAAAAAATGTTTTCGTGTTTTTTGAAAACGCCTAAACCAAATAAAAACCGATTTTATATTTCCCCACATTGGAAATAAAAAGCAATAGGCCTTGTACTTTCAAGCCTCCCTTGTGTAAAGGGAGGTGGCGCGGCGCAGCCGCGACGGAGGGATTGTTTTTGCTTAAGTTTTTTTTGCAGTTCCCGATACCGCAAATTCTTCGGCATTTTGATTGTTTTTTTCGGCCGCTTGCTTTGAAACCGGCCTTTCCGTGGTTTTAGGGCTGTTTTCCGAAAGGGCACTGCGGCAAATCGTGAAAACGGCAAACGGTTGTTTTAGTTCTTACACTACTGTGCTATATACAGTAGTTTTGAAAAGTCAATAGTTTTCAAGAAATTTTTTAAAAAAACTTTCGAAACGGGTTGTTTGGCGGGAGGATACAAGGCTTTTGACGAAAAAACTCCCGAAAGAGTCTTTTAAAACTCTCTCGGGAGCAATGATTGTTGAAATGCTGTTTTTGTGCCGATTTCGGGCTTCGGCCGTCATTACCGTCGTCCGCCCTGCAAAAGACTTGTTCGCCGTCGGCACAAGGACGGTGGAAAAAGCAGTAGTATGCTGTCTATTTAAAATACATATACAAATCGCATTTGAGCATACCGTTGTAAAGCTTGCGCTTTTTGTCGGCAGATCGCCCGAAAAGCTGTTCGAATTTTTCGTCGGGGCTTATGACCGAATAGCGGTATCCGTGCTTTTTTTCAAAGACCTTACCCATAACTCCGTAAATGCGCCGCGCCTCGTCGATGTCGAGCAGGCGTTCGCCGTAGGGCGGGTTTGTGACGACAATGCCCCGTTCGGTTTTTGGGGCAAAATCCGAAATGTCACTCTGAACCGCCGAGACGAATTCTCCCACCCCCGCTTTTTTCGCGTTTTCGAGGGTGAGGGCGACGGCAGTCTCGTCAATGTCGCTTGCAACGGCTTTGAATTCTATGTCGCGGTTTATTTTTGCTCTTGCGGCCTCCCGCTCGTTTTTAAAAACAACGGGTTTTATCGAACCCCAGTTTTCGGCGGCAAAGCGCCTTTTAAGACCGGGAGCGGTGTTTGAGGCGATAAGGGCGCCCTCGATTGCGATTGTTCCCGAGCCGCAGAAGGGGTCGTAAAGCGTGGAATCGGAATAGGGTCTCGACAGCATGACCATGGCGGCGGCAAGCGTCTCCTTTATGGGAGCTCCCGCCGAATTTGCGCGGTAGCCTCTTTTGTGCAGTCCCTCTCCCGAGGTGTCCAGCATAACCGTTACCCTGTCCTTGAGAATGGAAAATCTGATTTGAACGGCAGGCCCCGTTTCCTCAAACCAGCTTATGTGATATTTTTCCGAAAGACGGGTGACCGCCGCCTTTTTGATGATTTTTTGACAGTCGCGGACGCTGAAAAGCTTTGAATCAAGCGACCATCCCGCCACAGGGAAGGCGTTGCTTTTGCCGATAAACCGTTCAAAAGGCAGCCTCTTTGTGCCCTCGAAAAGGGCGTCAAAGGTTTTGGCGTAAAAGCTGCCGAGCACAATACACACTCTCTCGGCCGTGCGAAGGCAGATGTTGCTTCTTGCAAGGGTGTTATAATCCCCCGAAAAAAGCACGCGGCCGTTTTCGGCTCTGACATTTTCGGCCGAAATTTCCCGAAGCTCCTTCGCAAGCACCCCTTCAAGCCCAAAAAGGCAGGGGGCGCAAAATTCCATATATCCCATAAACCGTTCTCCTTAATTGCCGTTAACAGGACAATTCTATGCCAAAAGGAGTGGTTTGTCAAACAAATTCTAAAGTATGATGTATAAAAGAGAAAAAAGCAGCATGGGGTCGGCGCCCTCTCCCGCAAGAAGGGCGAGCAAAAGAAGCACAAGGCGGCTGTCCGGGTCGGACATCATTTTGTCGGTGTTGAGCAGCTCCAAAAATCGGGAGACGGAAGGACGGCGACCGACTGTTTTTGCGACGGGTTTCGGCTTTTGAAAATCGGGGCTTTCGGCCGCCGCTTTTGATCTTTGCCGCATTTCCATGACCCGCTTTTCGGCCTCTCTCTGCATTTTTTCAAGCTGTTCCTTTGAATAGCCCGTGCTCAAAAAATCCCCGCCCCCTTTATGATGGGAATGACGTCGGCGATTTTAAGAAATTTGACCGCCTCATCAAGTCTTTTGCGCCGTTCCTCCGAAAGGTGCGGCCGCAGCGCAAGAAGCAGCTTTGTCCGATCGTCCTCTTTGCGGTTTTTTATCGCCGACACGATTTTGACCATTCCTGCAATTTGCGCCGGCGAAAGACCGTCCTCCTCGGGCGGCGGCTCGGTCTTTTCCTCCGAACCCTTAAGCAGCGCCGAGGCCGCGTTTTTCAGATTTTCCATGCCCTCGGGGGAATTTAAAATTCCCGAGAGCAGCGTTGACAGATCGTCCAAAATCTCACCTGCTTTCGCGGGACTTGCCATGGAAACTTATTTTTGATATAATGACCGCGGGGCTATTTAAGCAGCTTTGACAGCAGCGCCTGAGCCTTTTTTGACGAAAGCAGTTCGTTAAGCTTTTTTTCGTCGGAAAGTATTTCGTTAAGCCGCTTTGCGTCTTTGTCCGACAGCCCCGACATAATGTCGGAAAGATTGCCGCTTTCGACGGCGCGCTTTATTTCGCTTTGAGGTCGGCCCATTTGCTTTGCCGCCTGCTTTGTCAGCGCGTCGGCCTCGGTTTTTCCTATTGTGAAATCGGGCGTTTGCCCTCCCCGCGGCTTCATTCCGCCGTAACCGTTCATAAATATCACCCTTTAAATAATAATGCTTTGGAGTAAAAAGATATGCGTATTTTGGTAATGTCCGACTGCCACGGGGCGGTAAATTCCGCAAGGGACGCCCTTTTCGACCAAAAGGAAGCAAAAGAGGTCATTTTTCTCGGCGACGGAGCGGGAGAGATCGACAGGCTTTCTTCGGAATTCCCCGACAAAAATTTTCACATCGTCAGGGGAAACTGCGATTTTTCCGCGCCCTTTCCCGACAGCCTTTTCCTCGAATTTCGCGGGAAGAAAATCCTCGCCTGCCACGGTCACCTTTTCGGCGTTAAATCCGGGCTTTCGAGGTATGAGGAGCAGGCGAGAAAACAGGGCGCCGACATTGCCCTTTTCGGCCACACCCACATCGGCTTTACACGATATGAGGACGGGCTTTACCTTATGAATCCCGGCTCCCTTTCGAGAGCGGGGGAACATTCCTACGGAGTTATCGACCTTTGCGACGGCGGCGTTTTTACAAATATCATTCATCTTTAATAACTGCCCTCAAAAGCACACTATGCGAAATTTTGCACGGTGTGCTTTTTTCTTTAGGCAGGCTTTAGGCGGAGTCGTTATACTGTGGGCACAGAAAGGAGAAAGCACATGAATTTCCGACACGAAATAAAGCATGAAATAAATTCGGCCGACGCCCTTGTCATAAGGGCAAGACTGGGCGCCGTTGCAAGCTGCGACAGCCATTACGAAAACGGCGTTTACCGCATAAGAAGCCTCTGTTTCGACGATTCCTTCGACACTGCGCTTAGAGAAAAGCTGGACGGAGTGAACAGGCGGGAAAAATTCCGAATACGGCTTTACAACAACAGCACGGATTTTATCTGCCTTGAAAAAAAGTCAAAAATAAACGGCCTTTGCGCCAAAAGCTCGGTACGGCTGACCGAGCGGGAGGCCGAGCTTTTAAGCAGGGGAGAATATCTTTTTCTCAAGGACCGAAAGGAAGCCCTTTGCGCCGAGCTTTTTGTAAAAATGCGGCGGGGGATTTGTCCCAAGGTTCTTGTGGATTACACCCGCAGAGCCTTTGTCTACGGCCCGGGAAACGTGCGGGTTACCTTGGATTACGACATGGAAACGGGACTTAAATCCACCGAGCTTTTAAATCCCGACTGTCCCACCGTTCCGGTCAGAGACGACCCGAAAATTCTGGAGGTCAAATGGGACGGTTTTTTGCCTGACATAATCCGCGACGCGGTTAATTTGCCCTTCAGGCGGGAGTCGGCCTTTTCAAAATATGCCGCCTGCCGAATGTATGATTAAAATAAAAATTTAAAGGAAAAGAAACAATGACATTCAGCGATATTTTTAAATCAAGCTTTCTCGAAAACATAACCGGCGTGAGCCTGCTCGACATGGGAATCACGCTGCTGCTGTCCTTTGCCATAGGACTGTTTATCTTTTTTGTTTACAAGAAAACCTATCAGGGGGTCATGTATTCCTCCGGCTTCGGAGTGACTCTCGTCGCTCTGACCATGATAACCTCGGTCGTAATACTTGCCGTCACCTCAAACGTGGTGCTTTCCCTCGGCATGGTGGGCACCCTTTCCATCGTCCGTTTCCGCACCGCCATAAAGGAGCCCCTTGACATCGCCTTTCTTTTTTGGTCGATAGCGGATGGAATAGTGCTTGCGGCGGGACTTATTCCTCTCGCTCTTGTGGGAAGCCTTTTTATCGGCCTTGTGCTTATCGTTTTTGTCAACCGCAAATCTCATTTCAACCCCTATATCCTCGTGCTTTCTCTCGACGGCGGCGACAGCGAAAAGGCGGCGGCCGAATTCATAAAACAAAACTGCAAAAAATTCGCCGTCAAAAGCAAGACGGTGACAAAGGGTAAAATCGAGCTTAACGCCGAAATAAGGCTAAAGGACGAAAGCACCGATTTCGTAAACGCGCTTTCGGAAATGCCGGGAGTGGAAAACGCCGCTCTCGTCAGCTATAACGGCGATTATATGGGTTAAAATCATGTCAACGAGCAAATATTTCGACAAAATTGTGTGCCTTGTCCTGCGTGCCGCGCTGCTGCTGACGGTTTGCCTTTGCTTCGGCGAAAAACTCGGCATTACACCGAGCGCAAGGGCCATGGGATATGAAACCCGCCTTTTCGATAATTCAAAGGTTCATTCGATAGACATCGTCATGGACGATTAGGACGGCTTTATCGCCGACTGTACCGACGAGGAATATGTTCTCTGCACCGTTGTTATCGACGGCGAGGCCGAAAAGAACGTGGGGCTCAGGGCCAAGGGCAACACCTCCTTAACAAACGTTGCGAATTACGGCAACGACCGTTACAGCTTTAAAATCGAATTCGATCATTATGACAGCACCAACACCTATCACGGCCTCGACAAGCTTTGTCTCAACAATATTATTCAGGACAACACCTATATGAAGGATTATCTCTGCTACACCGTGATGGGCGAGTTCGGGGTGGCTTCTCCCCTTTGCAGCTACGCTTATATAACGGTTAACGGCGAGGACTTCGGTCTTTACCTTGCGGTGGAGGGCATAGATGAAAGCTTTCTTGAACGGAATTACGGAAGCAATTACGGCGAGCTTTACAAGCCCGACAGTCAGAGCATGGGCGGGGGCCGCGGCAACGGCAAGGATTTTGACGGTCAGCAGGGTGAAGGTAAAAACGCTCCCCAAAACGAAAGCGGAACCGAGCAAAACGACCGTCCCAACCCGCCCGAAAACGGGCAAGACTCCGGACGGGACGGAAGCTTTTCGCCCGACGGCTCTGCCGGCTCGGCATCGGCGGACTCTTCGGATAAAATGACTCCTCCCGATTTTCAAAATTCGGGCGAACAGGGCGGCTTTACCCCTCCGAATATGCAAAACTCCGACAGCTCCGACTCGGCCGACCGGCCCGAAAGCGGCTTTGCCCAAAAGGACCTCCCCGATGATTTCGGCGGCAACGAGGGCGGCGGTATGCCGCAAAACGGCGGGGATACCGGCGGAATGAACGGTTCTTCCGATGTCATGTTGCAGTATTCCGACGACAGCGCCGACAGCTATCCCAACATTTTTGACAACGCCAAAACCGACCCCGACGACGGGGACAAATCCCGCCTTATAAATTCTCTCAAAAATCTGTCCGAGCAGACCGACCCTGAAAACACGGTTGATGTCGAGTCGGTCATAAGATATTTTGTGGTTCATAATTTCACCGACAATTTCGACAGCTACACCGGCTCCATGATTCACAACTATTATCTTTACGAATCCGACGGCGTGCTTTCCATGATCCCCTGGGACTATAACCTGGCTTTCGGGGCGTTCGGCTCCTCCGACGCCGAGAGCCTCGTGAATTTCCCCATAGACACTCCCGTTTCGTCGGGAATGGTGGAGTCCCGCCCCATGCTTTCGTGGATATTTTCAAGCGAGGAATACACAAATCTTTATCATGAGCTTTTCTCTGAATTTATATCAAAATATTTTGACGGCGGATACCTTGAGCAACTTATAAGCGATACAAAAGAGCTTATCTCTCCCTATGTGGAAAAGGACCCCACAAAATTCTGCACCTATGAGCAGTTTGAAACGGGAGTCCTTACCCTTTCGGAATTCTGCAGCCTTCGGGCAAAGAGCATAAAGGGACAGCTTGGCGGCACAATTCCCTCGACGTCCGACGGACAGACCGCCGACCCGTCAAATCTTGTGTCGGCCGACGGCGTAAATGTCTCCGACATGGGCAGCATGGGCGGCGGAATGGGCGGGAATTTCCAAAACGGCGAAGGGCAAAATGCCGATTTCGCAAATGGCGTCCCTCAGTCTGCCGATGCCTCCGACAGCGCGTCGCAAAGCGATTTGAACACGGGAACGGCGTCGGCTGCGCCCGATTCGCCTCCCTCGGCGAGCACGGCCACCGAAAGCTTTTCGCCGCCGAACTCGTAAAACCCCGCAAACCAAGCGTTTTTTCCCGCGCTGCCGTCGGCGGTTTTCCAACCCGTTTCGGCGGTGGCGGTTTTGCCGCCGTAAAGACCGCTTTTCGGTCGGCTTGCCGCCGCCGTTCCGTCCTCAAAAACCCTTGTCATCATGTTTGAAAGGGTGACGGCGGTCTCTTTCGACATTATCCTACGTCCCTCGGTTCCCTTTTGATACTCGGTTTTTCCGTCCTTGTCTTTAAAGCCGGAAACGAGAAAGGGAGGGAAATAAACGCCGCCGTTTGCCACGGCATTTACGAGAAGCGACACCTGCAGCGGCGACACCGCAATATCCCCCTGGCCTATGGCGAAATTTGCAAGGGCTGCGGGGGATTCTTTTATTTTCGAAAGCTGTCCGAGGCTTGATTTTGCCGTCAGTCCCTCGGTTATGACAACGTCGGCCGAAAGCCCCGCCTTTTGTGCAAAATCGAAAATACTTTCGGCGCCCACCTTCTCGGCAAGGTTGATAAAATAGGTGTTGCAGGATTTTGCAAAGGCCTCGCTCATGTCTATTTCTTCGTGGCCGTCCTCCTTGTGACAGCAGAAAACGTTTCCGCAGTCGACGCTGCCCGAACAGAAATATTTTTCCTCCGGCGAAATGCCGTTTTCGAGGGCGGCGGCCGCTACGCAGATTTTAAAAATCGAGCCGAGATTGTATGAAAGCAGCCCTCGGTTCAAAAAGGGCGAATCGGCGTTGTCGAGAGCCGCCGACAGATTTTTCGGCGAAAATGAGGGGGTCGAGCAAAGGGCGAGGATTTCGCCGCTTGAGGTCTTTGTGACGGCCACGGCACCCTTTTTCACTCCCGAGAGGGCCTGCTCGGCCGCCTGCTGAATTCTTAAATCAAGGGTGGTTATTATTCCCTTTTCATATTCCTCAAAAAGGTCGTTCTTTTCCGGATTTACCCCAAGCAGCGGGCTGCCCGCGGCGTTTGCCGAAACGGCGGCCGTGCTTTCCTTTTCGCAAATAAGCCGTGAGTCGAAAATCGCCTCAAGCCCGGCCTTTCCGTGCAGCTCCTCGAAATCGAGATAACCGATAAGCTGAACGGCTGGAATGTAGGCGGGCGTTTTGTCGTATATTTTAAATACCGCCGCCCCGCTTGCCGAAAAATCTTTCGGGACATAAAGGGCAATCGGCTTGTTTTCGCGAAGACTCTCCACGATTTTTTCGGCTTCCCCCGCCGAAAAGCAGCGGTAAAGCTCCTTTGTGACTTCGGGCGTCGCGGTGAGCACGGCCTTGTATTTTTCCTCCCGATTGGTAATCGGGTCGAGATTTCGGTCAAAAACCGTGCCTCTCGGTCGGTCGACGGCCACCGAATAGCCGGAATACACTCCCGCCGAGGCCTTATATGCGTCGGAAAGGGCTATTCGGGCAACGGCAGCGGCCGACAGGGCAAAAACAAGGGTGAGGCACAGCGCCGCTTTAAACATTCTTTTCTTCAATTTTCTCATCCCTTTTTTTATCAGTTTGCCCCATGATGTCAAAAATATTGCGCCGCCGACCCGTTGTAAATCAGCGAATTGTTGACAAAATCGGGCTTCCGTGATAAAATCACACTATAAGTGTGGAAGTCTGCTGATTTTCACTTTAGGAAAAGAGGTTAAAATTATGTGCGGAATAGTCGGATATATCGGAGAGCAGAAGGTTGCCCCCATTCTGCTTGACGGACTTGCAAAGCTTGAATACCGCGGCTATGACTCGGCAGGTATCGCCTGTATCGAGAACGGAAATATAGAAATAGATAAAACCAAGGGACGTCTCGCCGATTTGAGCAAAAAAATCGACGGCGGCGAACACATTCCCTCCACCATAGGCATCGGCCACACCCGCTGGGCCACCCACGGAAAGCCCTCGGACGAGAATTCCCACCCCCATTTGTCGGAAAACGGCAAGTTTGCCATTGTTCACAACGGCATTATCGAAAATTACGCCGAGCTCAAGTCCGAGCTCATAAAGGAGGGTTTTTCCTTCCGTTCGGAAACCGATACCGAGGTTGTGGCAAATCTTCTCGAAAAGAACGACAACGGCGATTTTCTTGAAACCGTCAAAAAAACCGTCGATATGCTCCAGGGCTCCTATGCCTTCGGAATTCTGAGAAGCGATCGCCCCGACGAATTTGTGGCCGTGCGCCATGCTTCTCCTCTCATCGTCGGTCTCGGAGAGGGCGAAAACTTCATCGCCTCCGACGTAACCGCCGTTCTTAAACACACAAGAAAAATCTACCGCCTCGACGACGGCGACATTGTGTTGCTGTCGAGAGAGGGCGTTAAGGTTTTCGACAGCGAGCTCAATCCCGTCGACAAAAAGGCCGAGACCATTACATGGGACGTCAAGGCGGCCGAAAAGGGCGGATACGATTGCTTCATGAATAAGGAAATTCATGAGGAACCCACCGCTCTGCACGAGACCATTTCTCCCCGCATAAACGAGCGCGGCGAAATCGTGCTTGACGGCGTGACCGTCACCAAGGAACAGCTTAAAAAGTGCAACAAAATCTACATTGTGGGCTGCGGTTCGGCCTATCATGTGGGTATTGTGGGCAAATATATCGTCGAGCGCATGGCGAGAATTCCCGTCGAGGTCGACCTTGCAAGCGAATTCCGTTACCGCGAGCCCATTATCGACGAAAACACCCTTATGATTATCATCAGCCAGTCGGGCGAGACCGCCGATACCCTTGCCGCCCTGCGCGAGGGCAAGCGCTGCGGCGCCCGTATCATGTCCATCGTAAATGTGGTGGGTTCCTCCATCGCCAACGAGTCGGACGACGTGCTTTATACCTGGGCGGGTCCCGAAATCGCCGTGGCCACCACCAAGGCCTATTCCACCCAGCTTTCCATGATTTATCTCATCGCCCTTTACATTTCCCAAACCATGGGTATGCTGTCGGCCGACCTTGTGGCCGAGCATCTTGAGGCGGTAAAAAGCCTGCCCGAGCTTGTGGACGGAGTTATCAAGGCTACCGAGCCGGTCATGAAAAAGCTGGCCGACGAGTTCAAAAATATCGAGCACGCCTACTACCTCGGCCGCAATGTGGACTATGCCGTGGCCATGGAGGCCTCCCTCAAGCTTAAGGAGGTCAGCTATGTTCATTCCGAGGCATATGCCGCCGGCGAGCTTAAGCACGGAACCATTTCCCTTATCGAGCCGGGAACCCTTGTGGTGGCGCTCAATTGCTGCAGCCACATATATGACAAGACCATTTCCAACATCGAAGAGGTCAAGTCCCGCGGAGCCAAGGTTCTGTCCATAACCACCGAGGGCAACACCTCCATCGAAAAGTGCTCGGACTATGTTATCTATCTGCCCGCCGTCGACGAGCTTGTGCTGCCTTCGCTTGAGGTCGTTCCCATGCAGATGCTGGGCTACTTTATGGCAACCGTCAAGGGCTTCGACGCCGACAAGCCGAGAAACCTTGCAAAATCGGTAACGGTGGAATAATATGGCTGACATAAACGACATTAAAATCGAAAATCTTCTGGATCTTTCAAAGACCGACGCCGCCTCTCTTTTTGATGGCAAAGCCTTTCCCTTTGAGGTCCTCCCCGAAATAAAGAGCTATATTTTGAATGTTCTCATTCCCTCTCTCGACAAAAACGAGTTTGAGCAGGCGGGGGAAAACGTGTGGATAGCAAAGACGGCCAAGGTTGCCCCGTCGGCGCTTATAAACGGCCCGACCGTTATTTTTCCCGAGGCCGAAATCCGTCACGGAGCTTTTATAAGAGGCAGCGCCGTGGTTGGACGGGGTGCCGTGGTGGGAAATTCCACCGAGCTTAAAAACTGCGTGCTTTTCGACATGGTTCAGGTTCCCCACTATAATTATGTGGGCGATGCGGTGCTCGGCTTTAAGGCGCATATGGGCGCCGGTGCAATAACCGCAAACATCAAGGCCGATAAATCCAACGTTATAATAAGAGGCGGCCTTAACATCGACACCGGGCTTCGCAAAATGGGCGCCGTGCTTGGCGACTTTGCCGACGTGGGCTGCAACAGCGTGCTCACTCCCGGGGTCATAATCGGGCGGGACACAAATCTTTATCCGCTTTCGATGGTTCGCGGCGTCGTTCCGGCAAATTCGGTTTACAAATCCGGCGGGAAAATCGCAAAAAAGAACTGAAATTTATTTTTCTTTTAAAAAAACACTTGCATAATCCGTGGAGACGTGGTATATTTATTCTACCTCTCCACGGGTTTTTTTGTGGGCTTTTTTTGCGACCGAAATTTTTCGGTCAAAAAGAATGGGCATCTTTGCAGAAAAAATCCGCAATCTCAAAGTGAAGAGGGAGGATATTTTCCGACGGGAAACGGCTTGTCAGAGCCGAAAGTCGGACAATAAAAATTCCGAATCAGGAGGTGCCATAAAATGAGAGTTAAAATCACAATGGCATGCACAGAGTGCAAACAGCGCAATTACGACACTGTCAAAAACAAGAAAAACGATCCTGACCGTCTTGAAATGAACAAGTACTGCCGTTTTTGCAGAAAGCACACTCTCCACAGGGAAACCAAATAAGGAGGAAACTTAATGAAGGCTTTAAGAGATTTCTTAAAAGTGCTCACCGTGGTTCTTGCCGTGGCGACGCTTGTAGCATTTTTCTTTCCCCTTGTTTCGGTGGCGACCAATGCGGGCGACACCATATCCCTGACCGGAGCCGAACTCGCCTTCGGTGCCGATAAATCGGCCGCCCTCGGCGCGGACAGCGCAAACCTTTGGAAATCCGGATGGTTTTTCGCGTCCTTTATATTCGGTGCTTTGACTGCAATCTTTGCGGCTGTGGGTTTCTTCAAGAGCCAGAAATGGAACGGCGCGGCTCTCGTGACCGGACTTATCAATGCCATCATTATGTTGGTCATTCGCGTAAGCACGGTTGGAAGCTACGTTGACTTGAGAAATCTTATGTCGCAGATCGACGCGGAAAGCGCAAGCTATAATTTCACCATGACGCTCATGATGATTTTAAGCATCGCCACCCTCGTCATATGCGCGGTAATGGCTCTCGTACGCGACAAGGTCGCCGTCATGGAGTCAAACGGAAGCAAGATCTCCATACCCGCAAAGGTCAAGAAATTCCTTCGCGAGTATAAGTCCGAGATTAAAAAGATCGTATGGCCCACCGGTCGCTCGGTGGTCAAAAACACCATCGTTGTTCTGGTGATGTGTGCGATCGTGCTTCTTCTCGTTTGGGCGGTAGATACCGGTATGGGCGAGCTGCTTAAGCTTACCTACGGCGTTTCCGCTTCCTAATCCCGACTCTCCGAAATCGCATTTGAAAGGAGTCGGCACAATGGCTGAAGAAGCAAAATGGTATGTTATCCATACCTATTCCGGCTACGAGAACAAGGTTGCCAGCAATCTTGAAAAGCTTGTGGAAAACCGGAAAATGCAGGATCTTATCCACGAGGTGAGAATACCCACCGAAACCGTGGTCGAGATCAAGGACAACAAAAAGCGCGAGGTAGAGCGCAAAATCTTCCCCGGCTATGTAATGGTAAAAATGATAGTGACCAACGAATCGTGGTTTGTGGTCAGGAATATTCAGGGCTGTACCGGTTTTGTCGGTCCGGCTTCGGATCCCATTCCTCTCACCGACGAAGAGGTCGCAAGACTCGGCGTTGAAAAACGCAGTATCGAGGTCGGCTATAAGGTCGGCGATAACGTCAAGGTTATCGACGGACCCCTTGTCGATTTTACCGGAATCGTAGACGAGCTTGACGTCAAGAATAATTTCGTCAAGATAACCATTTCAATGTTCGGTCGCGAAACACCGGTCGAGCTTGAAATAAACCAGGTTAAACCTGTAGAGTAAACACGGTAATTTTGCGTTTGAAAGCAAACGCTGTCTATAAGAAGGTATTTCCCTTCTTATTGTGGGAGGAACACCCGTGTGTTCCGCCGATTACCACGATAATTACGGAGGTGCAATCAACATGGCTCAGAAAGTTACGGGCTATATCAAACTCCAAATTCCCGCCGGCAAAGCCACTCCGGCTCCCCCGGTAGGTCCGGCGCTCGGTCAGCACGGTGTTAACATTATGGCTTTCACCAAGGAATTCAACGAGCGCACGAAGAATGACGTGGGTCTTATTATCCCTGTCGTTATAACGGTCTATGCCGATCGTTCGTTCACCTTTGTCACCAAGACTCCCCCTGCCGCAGTCCTCATCAAGAAGGCCTGCAACATCGAAAAGGCTTCGGGTGTCCCCAACAAGGACAAGGTAGCAAAGATCACCGGCGAGCAAATCAGAAAAATCGCCGAACAGAAAATGCCCGACCTTAATGCCGCAACCGTCGAGAGCGCTATGAGCATGATCGCCGGTACCGCACGCAGCATGGGCGTTGAAGTCGTCGATTAGTGCTCCCGGGTGGGAGGAAATTTCCGATTTAACCACTCTTAAGGGAGGAAAATGTATTTATGAAACACGGTAAAAAATATACGGACAGCTGCAAGCTGTTCGACAAATCTCAGCTTTTTGATGCTCCCGAAGCACTTGAGCTTGCGGTTAAAACCAAGACCGCAAAGTTCGATGAGACCGTAGAGATCCATGTGCGTCTGGGCGTTGACTCCCGTCACGCCGACCAGCAGGTTCGCGGCGCCGTCGTGCTTCCCAACGGAACAGGCAAAAAGGTCAGAGTATGCGTCTTTGCAAAGGGCGACAACGTTAAGCTCGCCGAAGACGCCGGTGCCGACATTGTCGGAGCCGAGGAGCTGGCCGCCAAAATTCAGAATGAAGGCTTTATGGACTTTGACGTCGTTATCGCAACTCCCGACATGATGGGCGTTGTGGGACGTCTCGGTAAGGTTCTCGGACCCCGCGGACTTATGCCGAACCCCAAGGCCGGTACCGTCACCCCCGACGTTGCCAAAGCCATCACCGAAGCCAAGGCCGGTAAAATCGAATACCGTCTTGACAAGACCAACATCATCCATTGCCCCATCGGCAAGGTATCCTTCGGTAAGGAAAAGCTTCAGGAGAACTTCGACACCCTCATGGGCGCCATCGTAAAGGCTCGTCCTGCCGCCGCAAAGGGTCAGTATGTTAAGTCTTGCGTCATCGCCACCACCATGGGCCCCGGTATCCGCATCAGCCCCGCAAAGTACAACTGATAAAGCTTTGTTTTTAAAGACCGTTTCGGGTTTTCCCGGCGGTCTTTTTCCTTTTTGAACTTTTTTCGGTAATCCCCTTGACAGCAGGGCAAAAGTGTGATATTATACTAAGGCTGTTCTAAAGACAGCGGGTGCTGATATTCAGTCTAAAGGCTATTGCCGCCTGCCGAGGAAAAGCGTTTAAAGATTTTTGTCTGTTGACGCCTTCTTCGCCTTGCGGAGAAGGCTTTTTATATTCATAACGGGAGGTGAATAATATGCCCAGTGCAGCAATTCTCGAAAAGAAGAAACAGCTCGTCAGCGATCTGACCGAAAAGCTTAAAGAGGCCTGCGCAGGTGTTATCGTTCAGTATGAGGGAATCAACGTCGAGGACGACACAAAGCTCCGCCGTGAGCTCCGTGAGGCCGGTGTTGAATACCGCGTTATAAAGAACACCTATCTGCGTTTCGCTCTCGAAGGCGCCGGAATCACCGGGCTTGATGACGTTCTGGAGGGAACCACCGCCGTCGCCACAAGTAAGGATGATGAAATCGCCGCAGCCAGAGTGCTTTGCAAATATGCCGAGACCAGCGATACCTTTAAGGTAAAGGCCGGTTTCTCCGACGGCAAGGCTCTCACCGCCGAGACCGTGACCGAAATGTCCAAGGTCCCCGGCAAGGACGCTCTCTATGCAATGCTGGCCGGAGAACTCTCCCAGTGCATCGCAGGTCTTGCCCGTGCTCTCAACGCCGTTGCAGAGCAGAAGGGTGGGGAAGCCCCCGCCGAAGCATAATTTTTGCTTCATAAATTTATTTCAAAAATCATTTTGGAGGTATTATAAATGTCTGAGAAAATCACCGGCATCATTGATGCCGTAAAAGAACTCACCGTTCTCGAACTTAACGAACTCGTAAAAGCCATCGAAGAGGAATTCGGCGTATCCGCCGCTGCTCCCGTTGCCGTTGCCGCTGCCGCTCCCGGCGCTGCCGCTGCCGAAGAGAAATCCGAATTTGACGTTGTTCTTGCCGAAGTCGGCGCTGAGAAGATCAAGGTCATCAAGGCTGTTCGCGAGATCACCGGTCTCGGCCTCGGCGATGCCAAGGCTCTTGTTGACGGCGCTCCCAAGACTCTGAAGGAAGCCGTTGCCAAGGACGAAGCCGAAGAGATGAAGAAGAAACTCGAAGAAGTCGGCGCAAAGGTCGAACTCAAATAAGTTTTGTCTTTACAGCCGAAGCGGGATTTTTAAAATTTTCTCGCTTCGGCTTTTCCTTTTAAAGGTGAAAGAATGATTAAAAGATTTTTTAAGTTTATCGCCTTTATTTTGGTTCTGTGTCTTTGTGTTCTGGCCGTTTCCAACTGCGTTGTGGTCTTTTCAAAATATGAAAAATCCACCGTCGACGGGTTTTCGGGCAAGGCCGACTGTATTCTTGTTTTGGGGGCAAGCGTGCTTTCCGACGGCACCCCCTGTAAAATGCTTGCCGACCGACTGGATACGGGAATTGCCCTTTATGAAAACGGCGCCTCCGACAAAATTCTGCTCAGCGGATATACCTCGGCGGAGGATATGTATGACGAAATCAAGGCCATGAAGAATTATTGCCTTGAACGGGGCGTTCCCGAAAGCGCCATATATACCGACGGGTTCGGCCTTTCCACCTATGACAGCGTGGTCAGGGCAAAGCGGATATACTGCGCCGAATCGGTACTCATAGTCACCCAGAAATACCACCTCGACCGCGCCCTTTATGTTGCCAAAAGCAAGGGGCTTGAGGCGGTGGGCGTCGCCTGCGATACGGGTGTGGGCGGATATACCGACATTCTCAACAATCAGGTGCGGGAGATTTTCGCCCGAACCAAGGCCTTCTTCTACTGTCTCCTTGATTTTCAGCCGAAATATTTAGGCGAAGTGCGAAATATAAACGCAAATTAAAAACCAACCGAAACCCGAGTTCTACCCGGCAAAATCGGTTGGTTTTTCAGTTTCCGAAAATATTGAAAATCTCACCGTTTGTGACGCTTATAACGTCGCTTGAACCGCTCATAAATCGGCAAAAATCTTCAAACCGCTCCCAAAGCCCCTCGGCGTCAAGCTCGTAGGAATGACCCCAAACAAAAAATATTCCGCCTTTTTGCTCTGCAAAGCTTTTGGCAAGGGTCATGAGATCTTCATCGGTAATGCGGCAGGTCGCCTGCCATTTCATAAAGTCTGCTGGAGGGGAAAAAGTCCCGTTTGTCAGCCCCGTGCGGGCATATTTAATGCCGACGCTTTTTGCGATTTTGATTATGCGTTCATCAAAGCTGTCGCTGCCGCCGCCGGGATAGGCCATGCCTTTTGGAGATGTTTTTGTCAGTCGTTCGATGTTTTTTCTGTCAAGCTCGATTTGTCTTTTTACCTCCTCGTCCGAAAGAGAGGTGAGCAGCGGGTGGCCGAGAGTGTGAACGGCAAGCTCAAACCCGTCGTAAAGGCCGCCTTTTATGTCGTTTTCCGAAAGCCGCAGGTGCCGTGCATTTATGCCGAGAGGGAAAAGGTCGGTTTCGGCGCCTAACAGCCCGGTGTTTATATTGAATGTGGCCGTAAGATTATATTTTCTCAGAATTTCGGCAAGCCTTGCGTCCTGCGTTGTGCCGTCGTCAAAGCTCATGGTAAGATATTTTTTCATGACCTTCGTACCGTGATTTTTTCCGAGTCGGCGCCCTTTTCCTTGCGGGTTTCTATAATAACGAAAATCATCACCGCCAGCATTTCATAGGGGAACGGGCAAAATTCGCCGGGATTTGTCTGAGACATGAGCAGAAGCCCCCCGTAGCAAAGGAAAAGCACAAAGGCGTTATATCCCGATTTGACAAAGGCGAGATAGGCGCGGTTGATAAACTGAAAACCGTAGGCGGCCACACCCACAAGCCCCATGCTTCCGATGATTTGGGGTATCATCATGTGATACCAGCCCATGGCTCCTTTTTTTGGCGTGTAGATGTCATAATTGCCTTTAAACCCTAGCCCTTGACCGAATATGGGGGCGTCGAGAAAGTCTCTTATAGAGGCGTCTATGAGCCTCATGCGCTGTTCTCCCTGCTCTATGGGATTGAACCCGAAATATCGGCTGGAGAAATAGATCATAACCTTTCCGCCCAGGAAAACAAGGGCAGCCGCACAGGCGAGAGAGACGATTATGTAGAGATTTCTGTTTTCCGAATCGGTGACGATAAGGAAAAGCAGGCAGCAGCAAAATTCAATGGCGCCGAGGAAAAGCCCGCTTCTCGAGCCGAGCAGCGACATGACGGCAAACATGATGAAGGAAAGAAAAATCGGGTACCTGTGCCGCTTTGCGAACATGAGCGGCGCCGGCATACATATCATGAGGAAGGTCGAATAGTTGTTGCGGAATTTCCATTCGGGGACGCTTTTGTTAAGCAGAATGTCGTCAAGACTGAAAAGAATGGATTTCGCGGCAAGCAGCGCCGCGCAAAGGCCGACGATGAGAAGCACCTCGGCAAATTTTTCGGCAAGGTCATAGTCGTCCCTGTGGCGAAAACGAAACCTGAAAACAAAATAAAGCAGCAGCATTCCGACTCCGAGAAAAACGACATAGTAGGCGGCCGAAAAATAGTCGGCAAGGGATATTTTTCCGAGACCCCCGAGGGTCACGGCGACGGTCACGGCGGCAATGCCCCAAAAGCTTTTGCCCACCGAGAAAAAGGGAATGTCCCGATTTTCCGAAAAATAGCGGGCGAAATTGACAATCAGCGCGGCAATGACAAACAAAAAAATCGGAACGGTGATATAAGCCATGTTGCCGCCCATAAAAAGATTATAGCTGTCATAGCACTTGGCGGCGAAAATAATCGTCATAAGCCCCGAGGCCAAAAACGGCATTATTTCGTCGCAAAAAAGCAGCACAAGGCCGTCGATAACGCAAAGGAAAAGCACGCCCGCAACCTGAAGTCGCTGCTTTAAAAGAACGGGAGGGGCGCCGCTGAACATGACGTCGGTGGAATCCTTCATGGCGGGAAGGGAGGTCATAAGGTCGAGCACAAATACCGTCAGCACGAAAATAACGAGAAAAAGTCTGCCGTTGAGAAAACGACGAACCGAATTCATGACCGCACCTCCTTGCGCCGCACCGTATTGTTTCCATGTAATTTTATCATATATTTTTCAAAAAGTCCATGACTTCGACAAAAATGTAACTTTTTATTTTTTCCGACAAAGAAAAAGCCCTTGAAAAAGGGCTTTTGTGTTATAAATCTGTTTGCTTAAAAGCTTCCGCCGCCGCCTCCGTGGGAGGTTCCCGACGAGCCGCTGTGGGTACTTGACCCGCCTCCGCTGCTTTGGGACGGCTCGGGCTTCGGGGTGGCAACCACGTTTGCATAGAGGAAAACGTCGTTTTGCCCCGTCACCTGCATACTTCCCGGTATCTCATATTCTCCGGCAAAGTTCTGCATTCTGACGGTCTTAAGCTTGCCTTTCATGATCGAAACGCCGATAAATCCGATGACAAAGCCGGCGACAACGGCGATAAGAAGATTAAAGCCGATGCTGAAATCGTCCTTGGGCAGGTCGTCGACGTCATAGCCCTTTCCGTCGGTTTCATATTTGACATAATATTTGTCGGTCTGCTTGGCGAAGGTCATGAATGCGTCGAAATAATATCCGTCGGATAAATCCGACACGAATTTATCCTTCATGGCGTCAAGACCTGCGTCGGTTATGACGTTTATGCCCTGCCCGGTGGTGGAAATGTGCCACTTGCGCTCGCCCATGGAGAGCAAAAACAGCACGCCGCTTGATTTTGAATATCCGTTATAATCATAATAATCGTCGGCATATTGCTCGGCGGTTTTAGAGCCGAGAGAGTTCACCGTCACGACCGCAATGTCGGCATTGTGAGCCTCGCTTATGCCGTCGAGCTCGCTTTCGAGCTCGGAAAACTCCTCGTCGGACAAAAGGCCGGCCCCGTCGATAAGGTGGGGAAGGGCGCTGTCGGCAAAGGCGGGAGCCGAAATACAGACGGCAAGCATAAGAACAAGAAGGAGCGAAATAATTTTTTTCATTTTTTCTCCTCCTTAAAGCAGCCACAAAAGGTAGCTTGCGGCGAAAACGGCGGCGGCCGCAATACCGCCGATAATACCCCACCATTTGGCATAGGCACCCTTATCAAGAGGCAGGTCTCCGACAAATTTGCCGGTCTGGCCGTTCATGGCAAAGGTGTATTTCTGACCGTTATAGGTGGTGTTTAAAAGCCAAACGGGATAGAGGGCGTATTTTGCGTTTCCTCCCGAAATTCTGACGCTGCTTTGCTCGGGAATCACCGAAGCATATCCCAAAACCGTTTTGGCAAATTCCTGTTCGGTGGAATTTTTAATGCGGGTTTTGGCGCGGTCGGCGCTGCTTTGGGCATCCACGTCATATTTGTCGGCAAGATAGCCGGCAAGATAGGCGGTCTGAAAATCAACCGCTCCCGAAAAATCAAAGGGCTCGATAGACTCCATAAGATCGTCGGGCATTCTTGTCGACCCGTCCACCGGAACCCGTTCAAAGGCGATATTTCCCGCGCGGTAGACCGCAAAGTGGCTTGTTTCGGTGTAGTCGTTTTTGCTGTCGCTCCAGGTTCTCACCTTGGTGGCATGATAGCGAATGTCGGCGTCGGCGCCGGCGTCAAACAGCCAAAAAGGTACATAAACGCCCTTGATTTCGTCGATATGGTTTTTGTCCTTGAAGATTTTCGGCAAAAGCCGTTTGCCGGAAATGTGCTTTAAAAGCCCCTCCTTGGCCGCCTTTTTGTCCAGCTTGAAGGGAATGATGTAATCGGGCTTGAGCACGCCCGACAGCTGACCCGTCATAACGACGGGATTGTCGCAATAGGGACACTTGGAGGCGGCGGTATTTTCGTCACACACAATTTCGCCGCCGCAGGAATTGCAGATATACACCCGCATTCCGTCGGTTTCTCCCTGCTGCCATTGCTCCCCCGCCTCCGAGCTCCAGCTTGCCTCGTCGGGAGCGTCGGTCTTGCGAAGCTGCTCGTCGTTTTGCCGGAGGGTTTCGGCGTCAAATTCGGTGTCGCAGTAGGGGCAGCGCATTTTTTGGGAATTCGGGTCGAATTCTATGGCGCCGCCGCAGCACGGGCACTTATATTCGAGTGTTGTTGCCATCGGCGCTCCTCCTAACGAATGTCTTTGTCGTCAAAGGGGTCTCCGCACTCGGGGCAGAATTTGGGCGGATTTTTCGGGTCCTCGGGCTCCCAGCCGCATTTGTCGCATTTATAGAGAGGCTCGCCCGCGGGCTTTTTGGCGCCGCAGTTTGAGCAGAATTTACCCTTGTTGATCTGTCCGCAGGAGCATTTCCAGCCGTCGTCGGGGCGTTTTGCTCCGCATTCGGGGCAGAAGTTGCCCGATGCGACGGTTCCGCAGGCACATTTCCATGTGTTTTCGGCGGGTGCGGCTGCCTGAACGGGCTGCTGAGCCTGTTGCTGTCCCATGGCAAAAAGGGACTGGGCGTTTGCTCCGCCTGCATTTGAAGCCATTCCCATGCCGATAAAGGCGTTCATGGCACCGCCCTCGTTTGCGGCGGCGGAACGCATGGCCTCGGCCTGAGCACCGACAAGTGTGGCGGCGGCCATGTTGGGATTGCGGTTGATGGCGTCGCGCTGAGCCTGCTTTATCATGGCGGCGTCCTCGTCGGGGAGGGTTATGGGGTTGAGGGCGATGGAAACCACCTCAAGGCCGCGAAGCTCGCTCCATTTCTTTGTCAGCTCCTGATTCATAAAATCCGAAAGCTCGCCCGCATGGGCGGGAATGGCGTTGGGACGAATCTCCATTTCGGAAATTCTCGCCATGGCCGGCTGGAGGGCGTTCATAAATTCGGCCTTAAGCTGGCTGTCGATTTCGTCTCTTGTATATTCCTGCTCCACGTTTCCGCACACGTTGACGTAGAAAAGCATAGGGTCGGAAATTTTGTAGGAATAAACGCCGTTGCATCTGACCGACACGTCGATGTCAAGGCCGATGTTGCGGTCGACAACGCGGAAGGGAATGGGATTGGCGGTTCCGAATTTGTTGTCGATGATTTCCTTTGTGTTGAAATAATACACCCGCTGGTCCTTGCCGGTGTCTCCGCCGTATGTAAATCTTTTTCCGACGGTTTTGAAGGTTTCGAGCAGTCCCTTGCCGAAGCCGCCGGTGAAAATGCTGGGCTCGGTGGAGGAGTCATAGGTAAATTCGCCCGGTTCGGCGCAGAATTCCACAACCTTGCCCTGCTCAACGATCATCATGCACTGTCCGTCGGCCACGGCAATACCAGAGCCGTTGGAAATGATGTTGTCGTTGCCCTTTGTGTTTGACGAGCGAGACGAGGTGCGCTTTTGACCCTTAACGGCGAGAACCGATTTGTCAAGAGCGTCACAGTAGAAAAATTCTTTCCATTGATCGGCCAGCGTTCCTCCCACGGCACCTGCAGCTGCTTTTATAAGACCCATAATAATACCCCTTTCATACTTCCTATTATATTAAATTATTTAGAATTTATATGCTTTTTTATTGCGTCGAAGGATTGGTCGGAAATAACGTGTTCCATTTTACAGGCGTCCTCGGCCGCCTGCTGCTCGCTCACTCCGAGCCCGGTGAGCATTTTCGTCAGCACGGTGTGGCGTTCGTATATCTTTGTTGCCACCTGTTCGCCCTCCTCGGTGAGAGTTAAAAAGCCGTTTTTGTCCATGAGGACGTAACCGCCGTTTTTAAGCAGACCTATTGCGCGGGAAACGCTGGGCTTTGAATAGCCCATATATTCGCCAACGTCAATCGAGCGAACCTGAGGGTGCTTTTTGGACAGAACAAGTATTGTTTCGAGATACATCTCTCCCGATTCGAGCAAAGCCATTTTTCACAGCTCCTTATCAAAAAATTAAAAGACCGAAAGCCGTTTGTTTTTCGGCATATTTTCAGTCGGCGCAAAGCTCGGCCGCAAGGCTTTCAAGCTGTGCTTTCGAGGTGTCGTTCAAGGCCGATTTGATTTGAACGGTCGTTTCGGCAAACTCAAGGTTTTTGCAGCCGGCGAGCATTTCCTTCATGGTTTTGGCCGCCGTGGGAGCCCATGTGCCGTTTTCCACAAGACCGATTTTGCGGTTTTTAAAGCCGCGCTCGGTAAGATGGTTTATAAATTCCCGCATAAAGGGGAAAATCCCCGCGTTGTAGGTGGTGGTGGCAAGCACAAGTCTGTCATATCTGAAGGCGTCCTCCACCGCCTCTGCCATGTCCTCTCTCGCAAGGTCGGCGACGACAACCTTGGGGCAGCCCTTTTGCTCAAGCTCTTTTGCAAGAAGCTCGGCCGCCTGCTTTGTGTTGCCGTAGACCGAGGTGTAGGCGATCATGACCCCTTCGCTTTCGGCGCGGTAGGACGACCAGATGTCGTAAAGGTTTATGTAATATCCGAGATTTTCCTTAAGCACGGGTCCGTGGAGCGGCGCAATGATCTCTATGTCGAGAGCAGAGGCCTTTTTAAGCAGATTTTGCACCTGCATACCGTATTTGCCCACAATGCCGATGTAGTAGCGGCGGGCTTCGCAGGCCCAGTCCTCATCAACGTCCAAAGCGCCGAATTTGCCGAATCCGTCGGCCGAGAAAAGAACCTTGTCTGTGCTGTCGAAGGTCACTATGACCTCCGGCCAATGAACCATGGGGGCGGCAATGAAGTTCAGAGTGTGTTTTCCCAGCTCAAGGGTGTCGCCTTCGGCAATGACCTTTTTGCAGTCGGAAAAATCTCTGCCGAAAAACTGCTCCATCATGGTGAAGGCTTTGGCCGAGGCAACCACCTTTGCGTCGGGATAAGCGTTCAAAAAGTTGACGATGTTGGCCGAATGATCCGGCTCCATGTGCTGAACAACGAGGTAATCGGGCTTTCTGCCGCAAAGAGTCTCTTCAAGATTTGCAAGCCACTCTTTTGCGAAGTTTTTGTCGACCGTGTCCATAACGGCAATTTTGTCGTCCAAAATGACATAGGAGTTATATGCCATGCCGTTTTCCACAACATACTGTCCCTCAAAAAGGTCAATGTCGTGGTCGTTTACTCCGATATATTTAATATCCTTTGTGATTTCCATGTTTGCACTTCCTTTACAGAGAACATTTTACCATATTTATATTTATATTGCAACAAAAAAGCAGAGGGAAAAGCGCAAAGCCCTTCCCTCTGTGTCCTGTCTCAAAATTATTTGTTGACAGCGTCTTTGAAAGCGGCACCGGCCTTGAAGGCGGGAACCTTGGCGGCAGCGATCTTGATCTTTTCGCCGGTACGGGGGTTTTTGCCCTCTCTTGCCTCGCGCTTGCGAGCCTCGAAGGTACCGAAACCGATCAGCTGAACCTTGTCGTCCTTGGCAACGGCTTCTTTGATTACATCAAGAGTGGCGTCAAGAACCTCGCCGGCCTCCTTCTTGGAAATGTTGGCCTTTTCTGCGATTGCATCGATGAGTTCCTTTTTGTTCATTTTCATTCACTCCTTTCGTTTGATCAAGAGGGAAAATCCCTCAAACACCAAACGTTAGTTTGGTTTGCAAATATGATAATAGCATAAACCCGAATTAAAATCAACCTATTATCCCCATTTTTGTTGAATATTAACGGTTTTGTGAGTCTGCTTTTTATTAAATTGCGCTTTTTATTTACAAATAAGAAATAAAAGCGTTGCGATTTCCGCGTAAATAAAAAATACTTTACTTTTTCGGTGTGAAATGATAAAATAAATTTTCGGAGTGTGATTATATGAAAAGCTTGGAAGAATACGTTTTGACAATACCCGATTTCCCGAAACCGGGAATTATGTTCAGAGATCTGACCTCCGTTCTGGCCGACGCCGACGGATTTCATCTTGCCATAGATACCCTTAAAAAAATGCTTGAGGGAGTGGATTTCGACGTTGTGGTCGGTCCCGAGGCGAGAGGTTTTATTCTCGGTTCCCCCCTTGCCTATGAATTCGGAAAGCCCTTTGTTCCAATTCGCAAAAAGGGCAAGCTCCCTCGCGACGTCGTCCGTCAGGAATACGATCTTGAATACGGCAAGGCCGAAATCGAAATGCACACCGATTCCATAAAGCCGGGTCAAAAGGTCATTATCGTTGATGACCTTATCGCCACGGGCGGAACGACCGCCGCCGCCGTAAAGCTTATCGAGCGGCTCGGAGGCAAGGTAACGAAAATCCTGTTCCTTATGGAGCTTGCCGGGCTTGAGGGCAGAAAGAGCCTTGAGGGATATGATGTGGAAACGGCGATAGTTTACCCCGGAAAATAATTCGGCCGACAAAATCAAAAATCTTAATATAAAAAAGTTAACCCCCTGCGCCGCCTTTCGGTAACGCAGGGGGTTTTTATCGTCAAGTCAAATCAAATCAGTCTTTAACGATGGGAAGGGTGATTTTGTTAACCGAAGCCTGGAGAATTGCCAGAGCGTCGGTAACAGCGATGCCCTCTTCGCCGTCAACATCGGCGTTCTTAAG